>Ga0315912_10000394_pt1 | contig 86111 bp, 72 predicted proteins | sample VfabasoilMG_FD_204469 | JGI IMG/M metagenome (GOLD analysis project Ga0315912, IMG submission 204469) | Garden soil microbial communities collected in Santa Monica, California, United States - V. faba soil | ecosystem: Environmental > Terrestrial > Soil > Garden | place: USA: California... | reverse complement strand
AGGGCGATGCGCATGGCTAGTGTCGGCGCGGCAGCGCCTCCTCCTGAAAGAACGCGAGCGGGTGTCCGTCGGGATCCTTGAACTCGACGGACCAGCCTCCCGGCGCCTCGGTAACGGGCGTGAGCAGTTGCAGGCCGCGCGCCACCAGCGCCTCTGCCACGGTGTCGATGCCTCCCTCAGCGAGGCCGAATACGATCTGTGGCGACGTGCCGCGCACCGCCTCACCCTCGAAGAAGACCAGCTCCGTGCCTCCGGGCAGCGTCCCCAGCAGGTAACCCTCCTTCGGGGCCAGCTCTAGCCCGAGAGCATCGGCGTAGAAGCGACGGGTCCGCTCGAGATTTTGAACCAGGAAAACGACCGCGATTCCGGTGAATTTTAGGCTGGGCTTGGACATGGAAAACTCCTTTGCCTAGGGGTTGCCGCCTCGCCCCATTTTGTGAGGACCTATCCGCAACAAAATCGCGTGACCATCCGGGTCGTGCGTCGCAACCACCCGCCCCTGCTGGCGCCGCAAACCCGCCAGCAGCTGTGCCCGCTGCCAACCCAACGAGAGTGGTGGCTCGGAGGCGGGCAGCGTCGGAGGCTCGGCCTGCGCACGCACCGCGCTCCTGAGCGCCGACAATCGCTGCCGGAGCGCCGTGTGACTCAGGCACAGCAGCCATCGGATCTCGGCGGCGCAGAGATCGGCGCTTGCCAGCGCGGCCACCACGCGCAGGGAGCGCGGCAGGGAGACGAGAAAGTGCTCCTGCCAGACCCACCTGCTGGCGCCCGAGCCGGAGGCGCCGTCCGACAGCGCCTCGCGGCGGCGCCGACGGGCCTGGCCGCGCAGCACAAACGCGGCGCGCTTGCGGACCACACCGCGCAGCCATCCCCGGCGCGCTGGCGAAGACCAGTCGTCCCACCCGCGCGCGAGCGCAATCACGAGCGTGTCCTGCACCAGGTCGCGCGCTTCGTCCTCCGAGCGCGCCAGGCGGCGAGCCGTCCGCAAGATCTCACGGTAGGCCTCCTGACAAGCCTCCACGCCCGTCGCCATGGTGCGAGTCTAACGGATCGAGCCACCCGCGACCGCTGAAAGTTGGGTCTAACGCAGCGGCGTTCAGCGACGGTCCCCCGAGGGGCCAGCGACCCATGGGCACGTCAGCGTCAACGGCCGAGTCATGCCGCTGTCTCGCGCAGCCGCCCGTACTCGTCGAGTACCACCAGCCATTTGATGGTGACGAATGCTCGCCATTCGCCAATGGCGGCGGGGCTGGGTGGCGCCCAAGAAATGGGCCAGCCACCATCGGCCTGCTGCCGTTTCGCCAGCACATCCAGGTGTGTCGCGAACGTATCGGACTCGAACAGGCGGTACGCCATTCTGCCTGGCGATGTCGCAAACTCTAGCGGTGTCTTGACGTAGCCAGTTGCCTGGGGATCATCGGCGACCAACCTCGACCTGATGACCTCACCCAACGCGTCAAACGCCACGCTGGCTCGTTCTCTCTCGGGTGTCCATTCGAGAAACCGCAGGATGGAGATCGCGTCGTCCGCTATCACCTGGTCGAGGCTCTGGCCTTCGAGTTGCCTCCAGCAATACTCCACGGCGGAGGTCACCCAGGAGTGCTTCACGCCGTGCTTCTGCAGAAGACCGGCAATTCCCGCCGTGGGATTGAGCCACGCTTTGCCAGTGGCTTTCCACCAGGGCGCGTGGGGACCCTGTTCGACACTCGCAAGCACAAAGGGTACTCCGCCCTCGCCCGTCGTCACACTCGCCAGCCAATCGCAACAAGGCTGCACGATCTCCGGCTGGAGTTCGCCCAACTCATCGAGAATCTCGAGCGCGAGCTCTGTCGCTACCGGCTGACTGGCGGCGCAGCGCATATCGGGCTCCAGCGCGTTGCCGAACCCGCCATCGGCATTCTGATACGGGCGCAACGCGGCGACCACGTCTCGGGTAGCTCCACGTTCGAACCGGAATGCAAAGCGCTTTCGATCGAGGAGCCGCGCATTTCCCAGGATGAATTGTCGAGCCTGCTCGAATTCTGGTCTCATGTGCAGGTCCTCGGCTGTGGTGCTCCGCCAGGATCCCTTTGGAGCCGCCGGAGTTCGCGATGACAATGGCGAATACCGCCTGCGCGAGCGCCCCGGCCGAATCCCGGCCACCTACACGCTACAAGCCATCAAGACTCGAGTCACAGTTTCTTTCGTCCCGTGACGATTTTCTGGCGGCTTTGGGCGCTCGATTTCGATTCCTGGATTGGGCACCGAGCTCGCGGCCTCGTCCGCGCCGCTGGCGCCCGTTCCCATCGTCCAGGAGATTCCCATGGCCTCGAAACAAATCAGAACCAACATCCAGATGATCATTGGCGCGGCGCTCGCGCTCTCTCTCGCGAGCGGCTGCGGATCGGCCGACGCGGGGCAAGAGGAGGAGCTGGGGGAGCATCGAGCGGCCCTCGAGGCCGCGTGGTACGAGGATCAATTCCAGTTCAACTCCGACGTTGCGGAGCTGGATTTGGCAGTGGTCGAGGCCAGTCGGGGGGATACCTTCCAGCCAGGCGACCACATCGACGTCGGCATCGACCAGGCCATCGAAGCCCAGGGTCAGGACTTTCCCGGCGAGAAGTGCATTCGCAACGACGGCGAGGAGAGCTCCACCTCTGGAAAATGTGAGAACGTGTGCAAGGACAAGGAGGTCTACTCGCCGCATCCGTCCGAGGACCCGGCAGGCACCTTCGGCGTCTGCAAGGGCGAAGCAAAGAAGCAGAAAGCGTGAGCTAGAGGCCCTGCTTCAACGCCACCCAGAACAACCCCAGGATCACCACCCCGATCGCAAACGTCGCCCACACCCCCGGCACGAAGTACGGATAGATCATCAAGATCAGCCCCGTCAGCATGTGGGGCGGCCGCGACATCTTCTTGCCATAACTCAGCAAGACGAACCCGATCGACGAGACCAGCAGCCCCGCCAGGATCGTGCCCGCATCAAACGACACGCGACCCTCCGCTTCCCCTGCCGTGACGACCGGGGTCGCAACGGTGAGGCGTAGTCGTTGTCCCCTCCCGCGCCCGCCCGCAGCGCGCTGCGCGCGAGGACGGCGCTAGGGAGGGGCCGCGCGCGCAGCCGCAGGCGAGCACGCGGGGGGTGGGCATCCTATTCCGCCGCGGTCGCCGGTGCCGGAGCGACGACGTCGCCGGTCCCACAGGACTCCGCCAGGAGTTCCACCACGTCGAGCTGGCGCACCTCTTCTCGCTCTTTGGCCTTCAGACCATCGCTCAGCATGGTCATGCAGAAGGGGCAGGCGCTGGCGATCGTGCTGGCGCCGGTGTCGAGGAGTTGGAGGGTGCGCTTGACGTTGACCCGGTCTTTGTTCTGCTCCTCCATCCACATCTGGCCGCCGCCGGCGCCGCAGCAGAGGCCCTTGTCGCGCTTGGTGGTGGGTTCGACGAGCTGGACGCCAGGGATGCGTTCGAGGATCTGGCGGGGCGATTCGTAGACGCCGTTGTAGCGGCCGAGGTAGCAGGAGTCGTGGTAGGTGAGGCGGCCCTTGACGGGGTTCACCGGCACGAGCTTCTTCTCTGCGAGCAGGCCGAGCAGGAAATCCGTGTGGTGGATGACCTCGTATTTGCCGCCGAAATCGGGGTATTCGTTGAGCAGGGTGTTGAAGCAGTGGGGGCAGGTGGTCAGGATCTTCTTCTTGCCCTTTTCCTGGTAGGCGTTGAGCGTCGCCACGTTGGTTTCGGCGAGCATGCTGAAGAGGTACTCGTTGCCGGAGCGGCGCGCGGGGTCGCCCGTGCAGGTTTCTTCGTCACCCAGGATCGCAAAATCGACGCCGGCGCGCTGCAGGAGCTGGGCGGTGGCCCGCGCGATCTTCTTGGCGCGCTGGTCATAGCTCGCCGCGCAGCCGACCCAGTACAAGACCGGTACTTCGGGCTTCTCGCTGGCGAGCGGGACGTTGAGGCCCTCGGCCCAGGTGCCGCGGTCGCGGCGCGATAGGTTCCAGGGGTTGCCGTTGACCTCCATGCCCTCGAAGGGCTTGTTGAGCTCGGCGGGGAACTCGCCCTTCATCACCACCAGGTGGCGGCGCATCTGCACGATCTTGTCGACGTAGCTGATCGAGACCGGGCAGCGCTCTTCACAGGCCCGGCAGGTGGTGCAGGCCCAGAGCACTTCGGGTTTGATCACGCCCGCCACCAGATCGATCGAGGGCTCCGGCGCAGGCGGTGGAACCTCCGTCAGCGCCTCGGAGGCGTCCGCGCCGCTCGCGGCTGCGCCGCTGGTGCCCTCACCGCTCGCGGTGGGTGCGCCCTTGGGCTTGGCTTTCAGGAAGCGCTCGGAATTGGCGTACAGGTGGTTGCGCAGATCGAGCGTGAAGTGTTTGGGGGAGAGCAGCTTGCCGGTCTGCGTGGCCGGGCATTGATCGGAGCACCGCCCGCACTCGGTGCACGTGTAAAAATCGAGGAAGTCCTTCCAGGTGAAGTGTTCGATGCGCGAGTAGCCGACCGCCTGGGCGCCGCCGTCGGGGCTCTCCATCGCCTTCTCCACCTGGGCCATCAAAGCTTCGGTGCTGGCGGCCACGGGCTGCAGGCGGCCGTGGGGCGTCAGATCCGCGAGCGCCACGTTGGGGATGGCCGTGATGACGTGGAAGTGCTTGGAGTGCGGCAGCAGGTTCAGGAAGATCAGGACCAGGCTGGAGTGCAGCCAGAAGCCGATGTGCGAGATCCAGACCAACGCGGCGCTGGAGAGGCCGAGTGAATCAAACAGCGCAGCCGCGGCACTGCCCGCCGGCTCGGGAAAGAGCTCCCACTGGATCGTATCCAGCGGCTCGCCGAGCGGCGCGATGATGGTCGAGATCGAGTCGCACAGGCTGCCGCCGGCGATGCACTCCGCGTCGACGCGCGCGTTGAGCACCAGGGAAGCGCCGTCGTAGCTGATGTCGGCGAGCATCATCGTCGTGATGATGCACAGGATGAGCAGGCCCTCGCCGCTCAGCGTCATGCGGCGTTGCTTGTTCAGCGTGCGGTAGTAGATGAAGACCGCCGAGCCGGCGAGTACCAGCAGCGCGAAGGTGTCCTTCAGAAAGCCGTACAGCGTGCCGAGTGGCAGCCCGAGAAAGCCGTCGGGGCCGAGCACGAACAGGTTGAACTCCGGGGAGAAGCCGCGGCCCCAGAGGATGAGCGTGCGCAGGAGCAGCACACCGAAGCCAAAAAAGATGGCCATGTGCGCGACGCCCGCCCAGAAATAGTCGCGCATGCGGGTCTGCAGGATGGCCAGCTCGAAGACCCGGCCCAGGCGTTCCCCGAGCCGATCCAGGCGGCTGCCCTGCACGGGGGCCCCCGCTTCCAGGAGGCGGAGGCGCTGGTACGCGCTCTTCGCGAACAACGCCACCAGCGAGGTGATCAGCAGGGCCATGGCGATGGGATTCATAGCGATCTCTTGCTCTGTGGCTTCGTTGCGGTGGCTTCGTTGCGGTGGCTTCGGTCAGTGGCTTCGTTGCAGCAGCAGTAAACAGTACAGGCTAACCAACACGGCCAGCAGGGCCAAGATCCACAGCCGATAGGGCGACAGCTGCTCGCGCAGCGCCAGCTGCCGCTCGCGCAGCACCAGGAGCCGCTCCCGCATTCGCCGCGCCCAGACGAACAACGGCGGCTCGGGCGCCGCCAGATCGAGCGCTACCACGCTGGCGGCAGGCGCCCAACCCGGCTCGGCACGGTGGGGCAGCACGGTCAGCAGCAGATGCCCGGGCGGCAGCTCCGTCTCGGCCGGGGCGCGCGCGCCGAGCGCAGGCAACCGCAGCCGCACCGCCGTCGAACTGCCCCGAGGCTGCACCGGCAGGACCACCGCCACCTCATTGGCGATGCCGGTGGTCTGGTCGAAGGCGCCACGGCGCCCGCACACGTCGCAGCCGCCGCCGTCACAGCGCGCGCACGAGAGCAGCCGCGGCAGCGAAATCTGCAGGGTTGCCCCCACCTCAAACCACGCCGCGGGTACCTCGATCGAGCAGAGCACGTCCGGACCTCGCGGTTCGTCGAGGTCTCGTGTGACGCGGGCCAGCGCTACCACTGTGGGCCAGTTTACTCGAAATGACCGATCGGGCCCGGACTAGTTGCAGCCCCCCTAGAGCGGCAGTTCCAGCTCTCGCTCGTCCTCCGGCTCATTCAGCCGAATTTCAAAGGCGTAGTGTTTGGCCCCGAGCCGCGCGGACAAAGTCACCCAGATCGGCGGCTCATCCCCACCGAGCCGCTCGAGCGAGACGCTCACCCGGTAGGTGCCGCGGGTCGGTGCCTTGCTGCCCTCGAGGAACACGTTCTCGAGGTTCACGCCGCCGCACTCCTGACGGCGCCCCGGGCAATCCCTGCCCTTGATCAAGCCGCTCTGCGACGGCCGACCGGCTTCAATAAGCTCGCCGTTGGGATCCATCACGTTCAGATCGACGTCGGCGCGGGCCGTATCCCAGGCGATCATGAACTGCACCACTCCACCGGGAGTACCGCAACCCTCGTCGATCGCCCCGTTGCAGTTGTCGTCGAGCGCGTTGAAGCACTCTTCGTAGTTGAGCGGCACACACGGCTCGAGCGCGCGCACCTCGACGCCGGGCACGGCGGCGGCGGGCTCGGGCGGGGCGCCGTGGCCCATGCCGGAGCTCGCACGTGGGCTGCTCGCGCGCTGCTGGCCGTGACCGGTGGAGTCACAGCCCCAGACGCCGAGCAGCGCCAGCAGGGCTGCGCGGCGTAGTCCCTCCCTGGACCCGCTCGCGCCCGCCCAGGTCACTGCTCCTCGGCCTTGAAGTCCTTGGCGCCGAGCACCACGATCGGGTTGAGCAAGCGATGGTACGCGGCCGCCGCGAGGGGGCCGACGGCGCCTGGCTCGTCGCGCAGCGCCAGCAGCGCCCCCTGCTCTTTCATGAACAGCAAGGTATCGACGGCGCCTTGCTGCACCGCTGCGTCCTCGCCGCGCGCCATCTGCAGCAAGCGGTGGCGCAGCACCAGGCGCGTGAACGAGTGCGGGCCATTGTCGAACTGCAGGCTCTTGAACTGACGCCGCAGCTGCTCGGCGACCCAACCCTGGGGCACGCCGCCGAACTCGATGCGGGAGGCCGCCTCCGCGTTCGCCACGTAGCGGAAGATGTGACCCTCTTCCAGATCACGCCCCGACCAGTAGCCGAAGGAGCCGTACCAGAGCTCTTGCAGCTCATCGATGACCTCCTTGGGCCTGCCCGCGAGCGCGGCGAGCGCGCGCGAAGCGACGTCCGGGCTACCGCCGAGCATCAGCGCCAGGGCGGCGTCGTTCATCAGCCGCTCGTCTTTGAGCTTCTCGAACAGCTGCGTTTCCACGCTGGACTCGATGCCCGCCTTGCCGATGGCACGCGCCACGGCGTGACGCACGGGAAAGCTGGATTCCGGCGTGAGCAACCCGATCAGCGCATCGGAGGTGCCGGCGATGGGCCGCGAGATCAAGGTCTCGAGGAAACACGCCTGGCGCACCTGATCGGCGGGAGACGGGCCGCTGTACTGCTTGATCTTCTCGGCGACCGTGACGAAGTCCTCGTCCTGCGCCACCCAGGCCAGCGCCGAACAGGCCTCGAGCCGGCTCTGTTCGTTTTCCTTCGGGTCCTCGATGTAGGTCACCAGCGGCGCAAACGCGCGGTGGTCCCCCCACTCGGCAAAGCCCTGGGACGCGCCCACACCGAGCGCACGCAGGCTCATGCCGAGAATGGCCATGCCGCCCGCCATCAAGGAGTCCATCGTGGCATCGACCTTCTCGGGACGGCGCTTGAGCGAATTCATCAGCACCGGCCAGGTCGCCTGGTCCTTCATCAGGCCGGCGTAGCGCAGCGCGCTCTGCGCCACGACCCACTCTTCCGGCATCGGCGGCTGCTGCCCCTCGAGCGGCAACGGCACGCTCGGGTTGGCCCAGGCGCGCAGCGGCGCCACGACCTTCTTCGACTCCATCTGGGCCAGGGCGCGCAGGCCGTTGGCGTGCGGCGATACCATCTCGCGGATCCAGAACAAGAGTGCGTCTTCGGCCTGGTCGCGCAGGACGGCGCGTTGCTTCGGATAGATCTGCGCCAGATCGGCGATCATGCGCGCTGCCGTGACGCGTTCCTTGTTGTCGCGCTTGAGCAGCATCTCGTAATCGGTGTCGTCGCCGTAGATCTTTTGCTCGTCCATGCGCAGGCGCGCGGCCAGCGTGGGCACGCCGCGCAGATCGCCGATCTCGGCGAGCGCCAGCGCCGCTTCCACCTGCCAGTGGATGTGATTGCCGCGCCGGCCCAGGTACTCGACCAGCGCGTCGGCGCCCTTGGGATCGGCCAGCTCGCGAATCATCTGGAAGATCTGGCGGGTCTGGTGCCACTCCTTGGTGGGCGTCTCGGTGTTGACGCTGGAGAGCGCCAGCACGAGCCCCGACGTGCCGATGCCGTCGCGCAGCGCCTCGAGGAACACCTTCTTGTCCTCGACGTTGGCGCCCTGCAGCTGATCGAGCAGCGGCTTGCGCGCGCGCGCATCGCCGATCTTGCCCAGGCCCGGCGCCGCCTGCGCGGCGATCTCTCGATCCTTGTCGTTGACGAGCGCGATCAGGGCGTCGGTGTATTTCGGCGAGGGATTGCGCGAGAGCACCGTGGCCACGAGCTGGCGTACGGACGGGCTTTCATCGGTGTGCAGCTCGGCGAGCTTGTCGAGCGACACCAGCGCCACGATCTTGTACGGATCAAACGCCGTGGCACCGTCGAGCCGCTGCACCTGGGACAGGTGGCCCTGCCGATACAGGCCCATCACCTCGTCGAAGGCTTCCGGCTCGCCGAGCTCGACCAGCGCCCAGGCGATCTGCGGCTTGGACTCCGGCCCGGCTTCCTTGAGCGCGAGCAAGAGCTGCGGCTTGGCGCGCTCGGCCGCGGGCAAGCCGTATTCGGCCAGGGCCGTGGCGGCCTGCGCACGCAGCTTCTGCTCTTGAGAGCTGAGCGCGGCGATCGCGGCATCGATGCCTGCAGGGGCCTTCGCCCACGCCAGCTGCTTGAGCGCTTCTTGCTTGAGGCGCACGTTGGCCTCGGGGTCCTTCGCCCACGCCTCCCACTTGGGCAGCTGCTCGCTCTTGGAGAGCATCAGCGTCTGCGTGGTCAGCTGCACGACTTTCTCGGGCGTCAGCTCTTCCTTGTCGAGCTGCGTGTTGACGCCGAGAAAGAGCGCCGCGGCGCCCGCGGCGAGCGCGATCAGCCCGAGCGCGATGAAGGGCTTCACCTTGCCCTTCTTGAAGTCTCCATCACCGCCGCCGCCGCCCTGATATCCTCCGCCCCCGCCACCACCACCGCTGGCGCGGCCGACGTCTGCATCGTCCGGTGGCCATTTGGCCATGTGCACGAGAGGGGGATGGATGCTGCCGTGCGGCGCCGCGTGGATTTCCAACATTTAGTCTCCGAGCTCCACGCGCACGCTACTCGGGTTTGTGGCCGACCCTCAACCCCAGGAAACCTCACAGCATCAAATGGTCTTGCGGCCAACAGGCCGATGGCGGGCTCCTCGCGCCGGATCGCGCAGACGGGAGCGGCCCGCGCCGCACGGAACTGTCCATGTCGCGGGCATCCGTGCGAGTCTGCGCCCGCGCATGCCGCTCGCCCGTCCGCTCAGCGTGGCCTTCGCCGTCACGGGCGTCGTGGCGGTGCTGTCCTTCTTGCTGCCCGCCGAGTGGCAGTCGACCGGCGTGGGGCTGTGCCTGGTGGGGGCGACCTATCTGCTCGTGCTGCGCGGCGATACCGAGCGTATCCGCCACTACGGGCTCGGGCTGGGCGGCGTGTTCGAGCCGGTGCCGCTCGAGGGGCGGCGCGTGCTCGCTGCGATGGGGCTCAGCGTGCGCTGGATGATCGCCTGCGCGGCCGTGTTTTTCCCGCCATTTTGGGTCGGATTTGTCAGCTGGTGGAGCCCGGCGCGCAGCTTCGGCTGGCCCGCGCCGCCGCCCCTGGACCTGGTGCTGACGCAGGTGCTCGGCATCGCCGTGCCGGAGGAGATGTTCTACCGCGGCTACGTGCAGACCGCGATCGACGACGCCTTCCGCTTCCGCTTCCAGCTCTTCGGCGCCACGTTGGGCCCCGGGGTGGTGCTGGCCAGCCTGGTGTTTGCGCTCGGCCACTTTGCCACACATGCACACCCGGCGAGGTTGACCGTCTTCTTCCCGTCCCTGGTGTTTGGCTGGCTACGCGCGAAGACCGGCGGCGTCGGCTCGTCGGTGCTGTTCCACGCGAGCTGCAACCTGTTCTCCGCGTACCTGGCGGAGGGGTACTTTCCCCATTGAGCCTCCTCAGCCGGCGCGACCCCAGGCGAGCCCGATCTCGAACACGATCAAGAGCACGATCGCCAGCTCCAGCAGCACCAGCCGCCGATCGCGCGCCACGTCCAGCACCAGCTCCAGCGCCTCCTGAATGCTGCGCAGCTTGAGCTCCAGCGCCGTATAGCGGTCAGACAGGTCAAACTCCGCGCGCAGCTCTTCATAGATGCGGGCGATGCCGGGGTCTTCCCAGGTCTCGTCGGGCTTGTCGAACAGGTGCAGCACCGATAACACCTCGTTGCGCACCCCGATCGCCGCGCCAATGAAGCGATGCAGCGGCCGCGTCAGAAACGGCACCGTGCCGCGCTCTTCCAGGCGCTCGACCAGGCGATCGGTGCGCCCGAACATCTCTTCCACGATGCGCTCGTAGTACTCCATGGCGGCGCTCTGGCCCACGGTCATGGCGATCACGGCGGCGCGCTCGGGGGTCACGCGATCGAGCGTGAGTACACCTTGCGCCACGCGCGGCAGGGATTGCGCATCCTCGCGCACCGTGAACTCTTCCTTGATCACGGTGGTGGAGGTCAGCTTTGGCTGCGACGCACGCAGGCGCGCGATCTCTCGCTGCCGTTCGGTCTCCGCGACGTCGTGGAACACCATGGCGCCGAACGGATAGACGAACGTTTCCCCTCCGGCGGGGTGCGGCACGCGCAGCTCATGCGTGGCGCGCTGAGCCGCCGGGTACAGGAGCGCGATCTCCTTGAGCACTAGATTTTCCACAAACGCCACGGCGTGGAACGTGTGCGCCTTGATGATGCCACCAGCGGCCTCGGCCTGCATGGCCCCCACTGTATCAGTGGCCCAACAGGGCGGGCGAGACTTGCCCCCGAGTTACCGAGCGTTTTCTTGGCCGGGCGTAGCACGCGGCCCCTTCAAAAACCGGCTCGATTCTGGCCTACTAGGCTGACCCATGCCAGATTCTCCCTCCACTCGCCTGCGCCCGACACCGCCGACGCCCGCGCTCGTCCAAGAAATCGTGGCCCGTGCGCTGATCGAAGACCTCGCCGGAGGTGACCTGACGACCGACGCCACGGTGCCGTTCGAGCTGACCGGTCTCGGCGTGGCCATCAGCAAGTCGTCGCTGCTCGCGTGTGGCAGCACCGTGGCCCAAGCGGTCTTCGCCGCGGTCGATCCGGCGCTCGAATTCGAGACCCTGGTGGCAGACGGCACCTGGGTACCGGCGGATCGCCCGCTCTGGGAGGTGCGTGGCTCGGCCCGCTCGATCCTGATGGCGGAGCGCACGGCGCTCAACTTCGTCCAACACCTGAGCGGCATCGCCACCATGGCGCACCGTTTCATGCGCGAGATCCCGGTCGGCTCGAGCACGCGCATCGTCGACACGCGCAAGACCACGCCGGGGCTGCGCTCGCTCGAGCGGTATGCCGTGCGCACGGGCGGCGCGTACAATCATCGCGACGACGTCGGCTCCGCGGTGTTGATCAAAGACAACCACATCGTGGCCTCGGGCAGCGTCATGGCCGCGATCATGCGCGCCCGCACCCGCGCGCCGCACACCTCCAAGATCGAGATCGAGGTGGCCAATCTGGAGCAGCTCGATCAAGCCCTGGCCGCCAAGGTGGACGTGATCATGCTCGACAATTTCGATCTGGCGCAGATCCGCAAGGCGGTCGCGCTGGTGGCGGGTCGCGCCCTGGTGGAGGTGTCCGGCAACGTGACGCTGGAGCGCGTGGCGGATCTGGCGCGCGCCGGCGCAGACGTGATCAGCGTGGGCGCACTCACGCATTCGGCGCCCGCCGCAGACGTATCGCTCAGCATCCGCGTGCCGCTGCCCGAGCCACTGATTGTCGCCTGACACTGCGTTGCCCGACACGTTATTGCCTGACACGTTATTGCCTGACACGTTCGATCTGACACGGTTCAGTGCCCTGCGCGCAGGCGCGGGCGTCGGCTGGGGAGAGCCGCTCGTCTACTGCGCGGAGACGGGCTCCACCAGCGACGACGCGCTCGCCGCCGCTCGTCAGGGCCAGCCGAGCGGCAGCGTGTTTCTCGCCGAGCATCAGACCCAGGGGCGGGGCCGGCGCGGACGGCGCTGGCACGCGGCGAGCGGGCAAAGCCTGCTGTTTTCAGTCCTGCTGCGGCCGAGCCTCTCCGGCGCAGCGAGCGGCGCCGCCAGCGGGGCGCTCACGCTCGCCGTGGGTCTCGGCGTCCGCGCCGCGCTCGCGCGCTACAGCCAACGCCCGCTCGCGGTGAAGTGGCCCAACGACATCCTGTGCGAGCGCAAGAAGCTCGCCGGCATCTTGTGTGAGAGCCAGCTGCAGGGCGCGCACACGAGCGCGATCGTGATCGGCGTCGGCATCAACGTGGGTGAGCAAGCCTTCTCGCCCGAGTTGGCACCGACGAGCGTCTGTCTCGCTGAACTCGCCGGCGAAACGGCGGCCGCAGGGCGCGAAGCCCTGCTCGTTGCCGTGCTCGGCGAAGTCGAGCGGCGCGTCGCGGCTTGCCTGGAGGGGGCGGAGCCGCTGGCACTGCGAGCGCTGCTGGCCGAGTTTCGCGAGCACGACGCCCTGCGCGACCAGCGCGTCCAGGTCAGCGGCGCGCGCGACCTCTCTGGCATCGCCCGCGGCGTCGACGACGAGGGCCGCCTCTTGCTCGAGACCGACGGCATGCTCTTGCCGATCCATTCGGGAACGGTGCGGCTGCTCGAGGTGTGAGCGCGCGCTGCGGCGCAAGCACCGGCGCAACGAGTGGCAACACGCAGCCCGGAGCCCTGAGCCGTCGCGTACCCTCGGGGGTGCCCTCCGCGTAAGGCCTGTGCGAGTAAGGATCCTTACTTGCTGGGATCACCCCGAGCGCATTTCCGCAAAAATCCTGCGCGATCCGCTGTTCGTCTTGAAACGCCAGTAAGGATCCTTACTTGCTTTTCGGAACGAAAATGAGTCCCCCGCGGCCGGGACGGGTCGCCGGCGCCGGTGCCGCCGATTTCATGGCCGGCGGGTAACCAACGCGCGCGTTTGGCGTAGAATGGGGGCGGCGCTGGCCTCCCGGACCGCGGCGCGCTGAGGTGCTCTCCCATGATGTCTGGATGTACTGGATTTCAAAGCAAATACTGGCGGGCTCTGGGCCTGCTGGTGCTGGTGCTCGCCGCTTGTGCCCGCGGGCCGTCGAGCGGATCTGAGGGGTCCGGAAGCGAACCACCTGCCGCAACCTCGTCGCCACTCGTGTTGACCGCAGGGCAGCCGCCCGAGAAAGGCGCCGCAGCGCCACCCCCCGGGCAAGCCGCAACGCCGGCGCGCACCTACAGCAAGCCGAGCGAGGCCGAGCTGCGCCAGCGGCTGACTCCGCTGCAGTTTGAGGTCACGCAGAACGCCGCGACCGAGCCGGCGTTTCAGAACGCGTTCTGGAACCAGCACGAGGAGGGCCTGTACGTCGACGTGGCGAGCGGCGAGCCGCTGTTCAGCTCGCGCGACAAGTTCGACTCGGGCACGGGCTGGCCGAGCTTCACGCGGCCTGTCGATGCGGAGCGCATCAAGTCGCTCCAGGACCGGAGCTTTGGCGTGGTGCGCACCGAGGTGCGCTCCCGCGCCGGGGATTCTCACCTCGGGCATCTGTTCGATGATGGGCCGGCCCCCACGGGTCAGCGCTACTGCATCAACTCGGCGTCGCTGCGCTTCATCCCCGTGGCCAAGCTCGAGGCCGAAGGCTACGGCGCCTATCGCAAGCTGTTTGCCGGCGCGCCCGGTGCGGCACCGGCAGGCGCTAGCTCATCCGCTGCGACAGGGGCAGCGACGAACAGCTGCACCAACCCGGCGCCGGGGCAAGCGGCGGGCTGCGCCGCCACGCTCGAAACGGCGATCCTGGCGGGGGGCTGCTTCTGGGGCATGGAGGACATCCTGCGCAAGGTGCCCGGCGTGCTCGAAACGGAGGCCGGCTATGTCGGCGGCACGTTGGCCAACCCGACGTACGAGGACGTGCACCACGGCACGACCGGCCACGCCGAGGCGGTGCGCATCGTGTTTGATCCGAGCAAACTCGCCTACGCCGATCTGCTGGAGAACTGGTTTTTCCGCATGCATGACCCGACCACCAAGAACCGCCAGGGCAACGACGTGGGGACGCAATATCGCTCGGCGATCTTCTTCACGTCCGCCGAGCAGCAGAAGACCGCAGAGGCCGTCAAGCTGCGCGTCGACAAGAGCGGCAAGTGGCCGAGGCCGATCGTGACCGAGATCACGCCCGCGGGAACGTTCACGCGCGCCGAGGAGTATCACCAGAACTACCTGGTGAAGAACCCCGGCGGGTACACCTGTCACTACCTGCGGGAGTGAGGGAGAACGGCGCCCCGAGGGGTGCGACCGCGCCGTGGGATGCAGGCCCGGCCCCCAAACGAGCGTCAATCGTCGAGCGAGATGCGGCTGGCTTGCGGCCCTTGCTGGTCCGCGTAGTGGCTGCCGCGCCCAGCCCCGTAGGGCCGTTCCGCGGCGGAGGTCATGGTCTGAAAAACGATCTGTGCGATGCGCATGCCCGGATACAGACGCACGGGGATACGCCCGATGTTGGAGAGCTCGAGGGTGATTTCTCCTACAAAGCCCGGATCGATGAAGCCCGCGGTCGCATGCACGACCACCGCCAGGCGCCCGACACTGCTGCGCCCATCCACGCGCGCCACGAGATCGTTCGGAATGGCCACGCGCTCCACGGTGGAGCCGAGAGCAAACTCTCCCGGGTGCAGGATGAAGCCCTCGCCCTCCGGTACGCTGACTCGTTCCGTGGCGAGCACCAGGGTCTCCGGTTTCCTCGGATCGAGGCAGGCGACCTGAGCGGGTTTGTAGATCAGAAACTCCGCCGACAAGCGCAGGTCTACGCTGGCCGGTTGAATCTGCTGAGCCTCGTCACGAATGGGTGTGATCTTCAACTCACCGGAGGCAAGGCGCGCGCGAATGTCCCTGTCGGAGAGAATCATGGCCGCATTGTACGCGGCTGCGGGGAGGGTTGCACTGCATCGGGTCAGAGTGCCGCAGCGGTGGAACGGATTTTTGGGTTGCCGCTTCAGAGGCGATCGTGGTTGAGTCTTTCTGACCCATTTCGACTCGTCCGGGTGACGCTGCGCTTGCGAGATCGCGCAGACAGCGTGCTCGCGCTGGGGTAGTTCTGAGGTCCCATGATCTCGGCCAAGCCCTTTGTTCTCGTCTCGGCGTTCTCTGCCTGGTCTCTGTTGGCGGCCTCCGCTCTCGCGCATGTCGAGCTTCAGTCGCCGCCGCCCCGTGCGAAGGGCCAGAGCGAAGGCAACTTGAAGAACACGCCCTGCGGTCAGAACGCGGACGGTCGCACCGATCGCGTGACGGTGTTCGAGCCGGGGCAGACCATCACGCTCACCTTCAACGAGTTCATCGATCATCCCGCGTATTATCGCGTGGCCTTCGATCCCGATGGGGACACCTTCCCGATGCGCACCGGCGTTCCCGCCAACGCGACGGAGAGCATCCAGACGGCAGAGGCGGCCGAACAGGCTCTGTTCCAGGGTACCGGCAGCCAGCTGCTGGCGGTCGTACCGGAGGTCAACGGCAAGGCCTCGAGCGCCACGGTGACGCTGCCGAACATGGAGTGTGAGAACTGCACGCTGCAGCTGATCGAGTTCATGTACGACAAGGCCGATCCGCAACACGGCTACTACCAGTGCGCGGACATCGCGCTGCGCAGCGCCGGTTCGGTGGTGGACCCCGGCGAGGGTGACGGTGACGGTGACGGCACTCCCGACGCGGGCGCGCCCACGGGCAGCGGGAACACCGGCAGCGCTGGCACGGGCGCCACGCCCCCCAGCTCGAACGGCGGCTCCAGCAGCGCGGCCCCCGGCGCCACTCCGGCGGGCACCGGTGGGAGCTCGGCCACGGGCGCGGCAGGGAGCACCAGCAGCACGACCAATCCGCTGCAGCCCGGCGGCAACGGCGCGCAGGGACTGAACCCCCTCACCGCCGAACGGGACGGCGATGACACCGAAGAGGGCGGCTGTAACTTCGGGCGCCCCGCACCCCACGCCGGCGCCGTGGGCGCACTGGCGCTCGTGGTGGGGCTCGGCCTCATGGGCAGCGTGCGGCGCCGCAAACTCGCTCACTGACGCGGGCACGTCGCTCCCGGGTCGATTCCGACCTCGCCAGCGCCTGGCTGGCGCTGGCGCTGGAACGCCGCTACGCTACGGGTGCGCGAGCATGCTGTATTTGATCGGACTCACGCTCGGAGCGCTCGCGCTGATCGCGACCTCGCTCGCCACCGTGGGCGTGCACGCGCTGCTGAAGTCGCGCTGGCGTACGGGGCTGGCTCACGTTCTGGCGGCGCTCGGCATGGCAGCGGGGACGTGCCTGCTGCTGGCGATCGGCGCTGCCCAGCTGGCAGGGCAGGTCGCGGCCACGGACGCCGCCGAAAAGGCTGGCATTTTCTCGGCGCAGGTCCTGCGCTTGATGACGATCGCCCTGCTCGGATTGCCGCTGGGCCTGGTCGTGGGGCTGTTTGTGAACCGGCGAGCGCGCGCGTGACCCGGCGGCGACGCTGCGCCGTAAGGCGGGGCACCCCTCGGGGCCGAGTGCCTCTTGCGCCCCGCGCGCGGAGAGCTCACAGTCCGAACCGTTGATGGCGGCGGCGGGGTTCCAGGTGCGGCGGGCAACGCTCGACGATGTCTCGGGCATCGCGCGCGTGCATGTGCAATCCTGGCAGAGCGCGTATCGGGGCCAGCTGCCCGATGAGGTCATCGACACGCTGGATGAAGACAAGCGCACGGCGCTCTGGCTTCAGCTCTTGCGCAACACCCGTTACGTGGCGCATGTCGCCGTTCAGGACGACGTCATCTGCGGCTTCTGTTCCCTGATCCGCTCGCGCGATCCGGGGACGAACGAGCAGACGGGGGAGATCGCGACCATCTACGTCGACCCGGTGCACTGGCGCTCGGGCGCGGGCAGCGCGCTGATGGACGCCAGCGTGGAGGTGGCCCGCGCGACCGGCTATCGCGCGATCACCCTGTGGGTGCTGGAGAGCAACCTGGCGGGGCGCCGATTTTACGAGCACCTCGGCTTTGCTCCCGATGGGGAGACCAAGCAGGAAGCGCGCGCAGGCTTGTCGCTGTTCGAGGTTCGCTACCGCCTGGAGTTGCCCGCCTAGACCCGTTCCTGGAGCGAGCTTGCCGAGCTAGTTGTCGGGGGCGCCGCAGACGATCCAGGCGTTGATGGCTTCGCGGTCGGCGTCGCTCATGACCACGCCGCTGTCGGGCGGTGGCATCAGGCAAGCGCCGAGGTTGAGCAGCATGGAGTCGCTCCAATCGGCGACGTCGATCGGATCGTCGAGCGGCCAGGCGAGGTGATCGTCCGGATTGTGGCACTGGCTGCAGTTGTTGGCGATGATCGGCGCCACGACGTTGGCGAAGCTGGGCGCTTCACCGGGGCACTCGCTGGGCAGCGGCGTGCACACGACGGCCTCCGGCTCCGCTTCATCACTACAAGCGACGGGGATGAGGACGGCCGCCAGGGCGCACGCCGCCAGCCGGGCAAACGTGAGCCGACTCATGGTTGATCCTCGAACTTGCGCTTGCCCTTGGGGCCGGGGGGCGGCGGTATCGTACTCGAGAACTCCGCGACGGAGGCCGGGGACGAGGGGGCCGGCGGCAACAGGTCCGCAAACGCGGCGCCATACAGCTCCCAGACCGTCACGAAGAGCGCCGCCACGATCGGTCCGACGATGAAGCCGAGCGGGCCGAAGAGCACGAGCCCGCCCAGCGTGGAGACCAGGATCACGAGATCGGGTAGCTCGCTGTCTTTGCCCACGAGCCAGGGGCGCAGGAAGTTGTCGACGGAGCCCACCACGCCCGCGCACCACGCCAAGAGCCCGATCGCCGCGCTCCATTGACCGGTCGCCGCGAGGTACACGGTGACGGGCACCCAGACCAGAGCGTGACCGAGGCCGGGGATGGCAGACAACACGGCCATCATCGTGCCCCAGACGGCGGCGCCGCTGATGCCGGCGACGGCAAAGGCAATGCCGCCCAGCGCGCCCTGAATCGAGCCGATGATGAGCGTGCCCTTGATGGTGGCGCGCGAGACGGACATGAAGCGCTCCAACATGCGCGACTCGTCCTCGGGCGGCAGCGGCACGTAGTAGAGCATCTTGTCGAGGACTGTCTTGCCGTCCTTCAGGAAGAAGTACATGGCGTACAGGACCACGAACAGCATCAGCGTGAAGGTGGCGGTCTGGCGCGCCGCCTCCGTCATCACCTGCACGGAAAAGCTGCCCACCTCCGAGGCCAACTCGCCGAGCTTGGGCAGGATCTGACTGCGGTAGGGGCGCAGCGCGCGCAGCTCCGGGAGCCGATCGAAATAGCGATCGACCTGGTCAAACTTGCTCGCGTTCGCCTCGATCCAGGGGCCCGCGATCTTGCTGAGCTGCACGACCTGGTCGGCCACCATGATCAGGAAGATCACGATCGGGACGATCACCACCAGGAGCACGCCGCCGACGGTGGCGAGCGCGGCCAGCCCGCGACGATAGCCGAGGCGCCGCGCCACGCGCCGGTAGAGCGGGTGGAACATGCCGCTGAGGATGGCGGCCAGGAGCAGCGCCAGCAGAAAATCCCAGATGATCCAGAGGAAAAGCGCGGTCGTGCCCAACGCCAACGCGACCAGGGCCCGGCGCTGGATGCGCTCGGTTCGGTCTGTCGGCTCGTACATGTAGGATCTTCTACACCCGCATCGCGCAGCGAGCTAGTACGCCGGCTCCCCCGCAGCGCAGGGCGAGTGGATCGCCCCAGGATGGTGCGCGAACGTTCGACCTCGATCGAAGCCTTGCTCAGTGCACGGCGGCCGAGCGGCGCTTTGCCACAGCCTTGGTCGTGCGCTTCCTGGCGCTACGCGCCTTGCCTGCCTTCTTGGCAACCGCTTTCTTGGCAGCCGCCTTCTTGCCGGCACGTTTCTGAGCAGCCGGCTTTTTCTCCGGCGCGAACGTTTCCGGCAGGGTATTGAGCAGGCGTTTGGGCGCCTGGGCTCGGTAGCTTTCGTCGATCCACGCCTGAAATAGCTCGATCGGTAGCGGCCCGTCCGGCAGCTCGGCATTGACCCAACCGCTCTTGCCGAGGCCGTACGCGGCGGGCGTGACGAACGGCAACGAGAGCGCCTCTTCCGCCGAGTGGGGCAGTTTGCATGAGATGTGGAAGGGGTCTCCCTCCACGCTCAGGTAGGCGAACGTCTTGTCGTTGACGGCCAGATCGAGGTGCCCCGGCCACGGGCTCTTGGTGTGCGCTCCGGGGTAGCTGAGGCCGAAGGCGCGCAGCTCTTTCAGCGCGGCATCGGTAGAGTTTGTTTTTCGAGCCATGGGTTGCCTCCCAGGGCACGAGTCTAACCGAACTCAGCTCACGCGGGGGGACCGGGCGAGCGCCTGAGCCAGCCGGTGCCGGCCACGGCTCAGGCGGCTCATCACGGTGCCCACCGGCACACCGAGCACATCGGCGGCCTCCGCGTAACTGTGCTCCTCCAGATCTACCAGGCGCACCACGCTGGCAAACGGCTCGGGCACGCTGCCCAGAGCCCGCTCCGCGCTGGGCAACAGGAACGACGGGGACGGCGCCTCCCAGCGCGCCACGCGCTCGGCGTGTGCACCCTGCACGGCGCCCAGGACGCGCCGCGCCGTCGCTTCATTGCGGCGCCGGGAGATGAAGAGGTTCTGCAGCACCTTGTACAGCCATGCCTGCAGATGGGCCTGGGTCTCGAAGACGCCTCCCTTGGTGAAGGCGCGCAGCAGCGTTTCCTGCACCAGATCGTCCGCCTGCGCGGCGTTGCGACACCAGCGCAGAGCCCGGCGGCGCAGCGGCGCGAGCAGCGCCGCCAGATCATGGCTCTGCAGCGTCGTGCGCGCGGGCGGCGGCAGTACCGCGGGAGAGACTGCCGCGGGAGAGACGGCCGCGGGAGAGACGGCCGCAGGAACCAGTGCTCGCGGGGCAGGCGCTGCCTCGCAGCTCACCACGCTGAGCTGTGGGCGAGGCCGCGGAGCAGAGCTGGGCGCCAGGGGGAGGCGAAGGTCGGAAGCGAGGCTCGCAGACATGAGCGAGCTAGAGAGCAAGCCGCGTGCCACGCCCCGGAGCGCCCACGACGGGCAAAAAACGCCGTGAAATCGCGACACCGCCGGCGGCGAGACGGGGGTCCGGAGCTGCCATTCTGGCAGCTCCCTGCGGGCCCTTGCCAGCCCGACAAAATAGCGCCAGCCCGGCAAAGCCAGTAGCGCGGGCTCAGCTCAGGCGCGGCTGCCTACGCCGGTGGCGACGCGCCGCGAGCGCCACTCGCGCAGGATCTCGATCACGGCCGGCAAGATGCTAAGACCGATGATCGCGAAGATCACGAGCGAGAAGTTTTTCTTGATCACCGGCAGGTTGCCAAATCCGTAGCCGAGCGGAATGAGCAGGCCCACCCAGAGCAGCGCACCGATGATGTTGAAGCTGACGAAGCGGCGGTAGCTCATCTGACCGATGCCCGCCACGAAGGGCGCAAACGTGCGCACGATGGGGATGAAGCGCGCGATGATGATGGTCTTGCCGCCGTAGCGCTCGTAGAACTCCTGCGTGCGCGCCAGGTGCTTCTTGTTCAGGAGCAAAGAGCTCTCCGCGGTGAAGACCTTCGGACCCAGGCGGCGCCCCACCGCATAGTTGACCGCGTCGCCGAGCACGGCGGCCACGAACAAGAGCGGCATCATCAGCCAGAGGCTGAGGCCGGATTCGGGCAGCGCGACCAGCGCACCCACCGCAAACAGGAGCGAGTCCCCCGGCAAGAACGGCGTGACGACCAGCCCCGTCTCGGCGAAGATGACCGCAAACAGCGCCAGGTACAGCCAACCTCCCATCGCCTGGGACCAGTCCGCCAGGTGCTGGTCGAGGTGACGAAGGACATCCCAGAGCGCAAGCAAGGTCGACACGGGTGAGGCAAGCTCCTTCCCGAGCGACACGCCCGAGATCGGCCCAATCCCATACCAGAAGTGAACCGGCTGTCGAGCTGGAAGCACTACTACCTCGTGCCCCAAGTTCGTGCCGGGTTTCTCCTACTACGGGGTGGCGCGCGGCACGACCAGCGGCAGGTCGACCAGCGGTGTGTCGAGCGTGACGTCGACCGGCAGCGGCTCACCCTGCTCGGCCGCCGCGGGCCAGGTCTGCCCTGCCTGCAGCTCGTGCCGGCGGCCCGCATGCTGCACCGAAACGCTGCCCTTGCGCACATCGACGCGCGTCGCGCCCTGCGCTGCCGCGGGGTCCACCGCCACCTCGAATTGTGCTGCGTGCGAGCTCAGATGCGTGTCGGGGGTTTCCACCGCAAAGCTGCCGCCGAAGGCGAGATCCGGCACGTCCACCTCGACCGCGCCGGTGCCGAGGAAAAACACTTCGCTCTCGCGAGTGGAGAGGATCGCGAGCCGGCTGTGGTTTGCCACGCTCACGGCAGCGCCGCTGGTAAAGCCCAACCTGGCGCTGCCGAGGTCCGTGCGCAGCCCGTAGCCTTCCCCCAGGCTGGCGAAGCCGGTGGCGGGGCGCCCTTCCCCGTCGCTCACCGAGACTTCACCCAGCACGCCGCCCAAGAGCACGTGCGGTTCGCTGTGAGAGGCATGCTCGTCCCCGCGCAGCTGGCGCTGCGCCAACCAGACGCCAGAGCCGATGCCCAGCAGGGTGACCACAGCCGCAAAGCTGGCCCCCACGACACGCAGCCGCCGCACGCGCCGCTGGCGGCGGCCCACCCGCGCCAGCGCACGAGCCACCAGGCGACTGCCACCGCGACCGAGCGTGAGCGAACGGGCACGCTCCTTCGACTGCCCCTTCCAGGCCAGAAATAGGTCATCCAGATCCGGCAACTTGCCGGGCTGCGCCAGGAGCGCGACCACCAGCTCCTTGCGGGCACGCACCAGACGGGACTGCGCCGCCGACAACGACAGGCGCATCATGATCGCGATCTCGGCCAGGGGATGACCCATCAGATCATGCAGCACGATCGCTTCCGCGCGGGCCGGCGCCAGCCGCGCCACGTTGGCGCGCAGCCATTCCGTCTGCCGCTCGCTCTGGCGTGGCGAGACGGCGCCCGCCGCGCCGGCAACCGGCAGCGGATCGACGGCGCCGAGCTCGATCGGCGCGGTGCTCTTGCGCTGACGCGCGCGCAGCACGCCCAGCGCGGCCTGGCTGGCAAAGGCGCTCGCCCACGTATTCAGACTGCACGCCTCGGCGTAACGCCGCTCGGAGACCGTGGCGATCATCCGCTCGAGACTGCTCTGCACGAGTTCATCGTGCTGCGCATCCCGTTGCGACAGCAGGCGCAGCAGCGTCGTCTCCACCTCCGGCAGGGCGCGGCGATACAGCACGCGCGCGACGCGCTCGTCCCCCGCAGCGATGCCTTCGAACAACTCGGTATCGGTGTAGCTGACCTCGAACGCGGGTGCGCCTCCGGCGAGCACGCGCAGCTGCGGACGCGGACGCGGGGCTAGCGGCTCCGCCATGCACCACCCGAAACCGAACAGCCGACCCCCAAACACCTAGGAACCAGGGCACCGGGCACCGGAGGAGGAACCAGGCTGTAAATCGATACTACGTTGGTCAACATCACCGGACGACAACCCCGAGGTACGCATGCGAGCATACACCGCCCGCGGGCGCCTCGAGAGCGCTAAAAACTCTCGTCGCGCGCGCTGCGAGCTCGGTTGTACCGAGCTGGGACAACGGTCTGGCCGAGCCGTACCGGCCTGGATCGCCGCGAGCGCCGGCCCGCAGCGCGAGGCGAACGGCCGAAACATCGCCGCTCGCGCGCAGGGCTCAGACCCAAGCGCGACCGCGACGGCAGCCCGCCGGCATGCGCGGCGCTGGGCGCTCGGCAGGGGTCGTGGGGCGCCAGGCGCTGGGCATGGTTCCGGCCCGGGCTGGCATTGATGATCCGTTCCAGTTAGGGTGCCCGCGGGGATTTCGAGATGTACGGCGCTCGCTGCAAAGGCCCATGGCTCTGGGCACCACTGGCTGTCTCGGTGGCGTGCAGCCTGGACCAGCGCGAGGTCGACACGCAGAGTCTGCGCAACGCCCCGAACAACGGCGGCTCGAGCAGCGGGACCGCCTCGAGCGACGCGGGACCGAACGACATCGAGATCGAGAGCATCACGGGGATCAATCCGCCCGACACGCGCGGGCCGCCACTGATCAACGTTGCCGGTGCAACTGGCAGTGGTGGCAGTGGCGCCAGCAACGGGGGCGCTAGCGGCAGTGGCGCCAGCAACGGGGGTGCTAGCGGCAGCGGTGCGGCCGGGAGCGCTACGATGGTCGGCGGCGGTGGCGCCGCCGGTGCCGGCAGCACACCCACTGGCGCGGCCGGCACGCCCGCCGTCACCACCACCTCGCTCAGCGTCGCAGTCACGGGCGATGGCTTCGGGGACGTCCGCGTCAACGCTTCCGGCGGGCAGGCGCTCGATTGTGGTGCCCCCCCTTGCGTCGTGACGGTCACGCCCGGTACCTCCGTCACCGTAACCGCGGCGCCCCGGCTGTACAGTGTCGTGCAGCGTTGGTCGGAGCCGGCCTGCAGCAACGCTTCCAGCTGTACCGTGACCGCGGGCGCGAGCGGCAGCCTCTCGGTGGAGTTTCGGCTCGCGTACGACGTGGCCTTCACGAGCAGCGTCACCTATCTGCCGAATCAGCTGCCGCGGCCGGGCGCCGCGGCCAACGCGGAGTGCGCTCGCCTGGCTGCAGCCGGAGGCATTCACGGCAACCGCTGGGTCGCCTGGTTGTCCACGGCCGGGGCCACAGCCGCACCGGGGGATGACCTGCATGCGGTCGACCAGTTCCAGCGCGTGGGCGGCTGGCTGCGCACCGACGGGCAGCTCGCGGCAACCTCCCTCGCTGCGCTCACCAGCGGACAGCTGTTGCACCCGATCAACCGCTCCGAGCTGCGCGGCCCCGCACCTCAGTCCGGCGCCTGGAGCGCGACGGGCGTGGACGGACGGCTACGGCAGAACCCCGACGGTAGCTCGATCGATTGCAACAACTGGACGAGCACGGACAGCGCTCTTTTTGGCGGTGATGTCCTCGAAAACGGTGTGGGGGTGTTCTGGACCGGCGGCTTCACGGCCCCGTGCGATGAAGCCAAGGCCCTCGTGTGCTTCGGTGACGACTCGGACGCCGAGGTTCCGATCGAGCCGGTAGCGGGCCGGCTCGTGTTCCTGTCGGCCACAGACTTCGTTCCCGGCGGCGGCCTGGCGGCGGCGGACGCGCTCTGCCAACGTGAAGCGTGCGAGGCAGGGCTGACCGGTGGTGATTGCGCGCAGGCACCCGGGACGCAGCGCACCTTTCGCAGCTACCTGCACACGCAGAATCAACCGGCATGGGAACGCTTCGATCTGACGAGGCCCACCTGGGTGCGCCCAGACGGCGTGCAGTGGTTGCCCTCCGCCACCGATCTGAGCGCTGACGCCAGTGGGGAGCTGACCACGGTCAACGTCACGCTCGACCTGCAATACCTCGGCGGGCCTCGGTCCCTGTGGATCGGGGACCCTGCAGGCCAGGCCACTTGCTCCAGCTGGGCCAGTACGACCGGGACCGGCAACAGGACGATCTACGACATCATCCACCCGGGCGGCCTGGGCAGCCAGCTGAACACGGCGGACTGCTCATTCGGCGGGCGCATCCTCTGCCTCGAGCAGTGAGCTGTGCCGCGCCAAACGCCGCGCCTGCGCGACCAGAGCCCCCGCACGTTCGAGTCAGCGCTCGGCGCCCTGCCCGACGACGTCGCCGATGGCAGCCGCCAGTGCCGCCGCGGTGTACGGCTTTGCCAGCACGGCGTGCTGCAGCTCCGCGTGCGCGGCCTCATCGCTGTAGCCGGTGATGAACAAGACGCGCGGTGGCCTGCCGTGTGCGGCGAGGCGTGCGACGAGCGCCGGACCTCGTACGAGCGCCATGGCGACATCACAGATCACGAGATCGATGTTGGCCCCGTGCTCCGCCCAGATGCGGAGCGCGTCGTCGGGGTGACTGGCGACATGCACCCGATGGCCGTCGCCTTCGAGCATGCGCCGGGTCACGGACGCGATCTCCGGCTCGTCGTCGATCACCAGTAGCTGGAGCGGCCGCGCCTCCCGCCGCGTCTCCCGCGCGGCCGCGCGCTGCAGCTCGGCCACGCGCAACCGCAACGCCACGACCTCGCGCCGGAGCGCGTCGTCGACGTCGCGCCCGTCCTGTCCCCCCGACTCCACGCGCCCAGTCTAGCAATGACCCAGCGGAGCTGGGTGACACATTCGCCCGTGGCTCAGGGCGCCGGTCGCGATTTCATCACGCCGCGGAAGTGGCTGCCGGCGGCGCTGGGGGTGTAGTTCCAATCGGAGATGAGCGTGGGCGTCCAGCTGGGGCTGAAGCACCAGGCCACCCAGGAGGCACCCTTGCGCGACAGATAGTGGGTGATCTCGACGCCATAGTTGCCGCTGTCGATCGCCGGGACGTGGGCGCCCGGTGCGTCGGGCGGCATGTAGCCGATCTCGGTCGCGATCAGGGGGTAACGGTCGGCGACGAAGCCGAAGGTCTCATCCCATTTCGCGGCGTAGGGCGGGCGGGTCTTGCCGGGATAGGGGTGGGACACGTAGGCCACGCCGGGGCGTTCGATGGGGGCTTCGGCCACGGGCCGCAGATCGTAGGCCCAGTCAAAGCCGGCGACGAGCGCGATGGCGCTCGGGTTTTGCTCGCGGATGACGTCGATCAGCCGCTCATTGAGCTGCTTCCAGTCGGGCCAGGAGGTGGCGCCCAGTCTGCCTTTGGGGCCAAACGTGGGCTCGTTGAACAGCTCGTAGAGCGCGACCGTGGGCACCTTCCGATAGCGGGATGCCACACTGCGCCAGAACTGCAGCGTCTCTGGCTCGCTGGTGTCGTATTGCGGGTCCTGGAACTTCTGCTTCAGCAGGTTGCCGATCGAGTGCCAGTCCAGGATCAAATACAGGCCGAGCTCGTTGGCCCAGAGCACCGCCTGATCGAGCAGTGCGAAGTACTGCTGAGCTCCGCGGCGGCGAAAGCGCGGCGGATGCACGGGCACCCTCACCACGTTGGCGTTCCAGCTGGCGATGGCCACAAATAGATCTCGGTTCCAGTGCCCGTTCTGCTCGAGATCGTCCGGGTCCTCGATGTTCACGCCTTGAAAGACCACGGTCGCCCCCGCCTCGTTCAGGAAGCGATTGCCCTCCACGCGGATGGACGACTGCGGCCGTGTGAGGCGCGCGGCGTCGAAGGGCACGGGGGCGTGGCTGGCAACGGGCGCGCCGTCCCCGCCCGGCGTGGGCGCCGTGCTCGGCACACAAGCACACACGAGCAGCAACGCCCAGAGGGCGCCGCGGCCCCGAAAGCGCCGCGGCCAGCGCAGGAAAGAAAGCAGCCAGGCCGCCGAAGAATGGGCGCCTGGTGCGGGTGGATTCGAGGCCTGAACAGATTTGGACACGGCCATTATTCTAGCCATATATCCTGGCGCCGTGGCCCGCCCGCGCCCGGAAATCGAACGAGCCCTCAGCTTCATCGCCAGCCATCTCGACCAGCCGTTGAGCGTCGCCGATGTCGCGCGCACGGCCCGCATGAGCGAGTTTCACTTTCAACGCATGTTGACGGACGAACCCCGAGTTCCTCACACAACCCGTGTGCCGGCTGCGCGAGGAGATCGAGCTCAACTACTTCGGGGCGCTACAGATGAGCCGCAGGGCCCGGCGGGCGGCTGAGAGCTGGTTGGGGGCAGCAGGGCGGGGAGCTCAGCTCGGGGGCGCGCCGCCCGTGGCAGGCCGCAGCTCCCGGCAGGCGGCCTCCCACACCTCCAGCTCGGGCTGGAGCCGCGGGATCCCCCGCTGTACCCAGTGCGAGACCCGCGCGCGTTGCCGCTCACACCAGCGCAGCGCTACCGCGTCCTGGCGTGCCAAGAGCCAGGGGCCAACCTGACACAGCGCCGCGTCCGTCCAGCCAGGAATGCGGTACGCCGGGTCCTCGCCCTCGGCTCGGTCGAAGGCACACACGGCGAAGAACTGACTGCGCTCTTCGAGCATGCGTTCATCCCGCAAATGCCAGCCGCTCTCTTTCGCCCAGGCGCGCAGGGCAGCGACATTCTGGTTCGGCTGCAGGATCAGCTGCTCCACCTGGGCGAGCACGCGAGGAGCGGCCGCCAGGATGCGGAGCATGGAATCAGCGCTCATGCCGGCCATGACCACGGCCTGAAGCCCCCCCTCGGGCACGGCCAGGAGCCCATCCCCCCTCACCGCGTTCACTCGCTCCGCGAGGCCCGAGCGCTCGATGTGAGCACGCGCCCCCGCGAGGGGCGCTTCACGAAGATCCACGGCGACTGCCCGCTCCACGAGGCCGCGGGCAACCGCAGCGACGGGCAGGAGGGCATGGTCCGTCCCCACATCCGCGAGCACGGTGCAGGGACGCAGGAGCCCCAACACACATTCGAGGCGCCGAGACAGCTGTTCTGCCATGGGGGGTCAGCGCACAGATATCACAAGGACGATCGGACGCTGCCAGCCCTGTTTTCTACGACCCGGACCAAACAGGGCCCCCCATGGCGATATTGCCGGGGGTCGACCGGCGTTCTGGCGCGCTCGGCTGGCCTGGCCGAGCTGCGCCGCGACCTCTCAGGCGGCCTTCTTCTTGGCGCGGCGCTTGCTGGCCTTCTTCTTGCCAGCCTTCTTACCCGCCTTCTTCTTGCTCACCTTCTTCTTGCTGCCCGCCTTCTTCTTTCCACTCTTCTTGCTGGCCTTCTTGCTGCTCTTCTTCTTGGCTGCCATGAGCGATTCTCTCTTTCTTTCGTGATGCGCAGGAGTTGCGCTTATGGGCCGATACGGCCCACCGATGCATTCGCTTCAGTCGCAAAAGCTCGTTCGAGCATGAGATCCTGTGCTGCGAGAGCCGAGAGAGCGGCGAACGAAGTAGCAGCAGCACTACTTCGAGCTCACTCGCCGTGACTCGAGAAGGTGGTCGGAGCGGCCAGCGCAGCGCTCTGTGCACGCGCTCGAAATTCGCCATTTTATCGGCATAAATGGCCCATTTTTAGCGCGCTACGGACACGCTGAGTGGCTCGCTCGACAGCTCCAGCGAGCACCGCCCCGTCAGGCAGCGCAGCCCTGGTCCACACCCCTCGAAGGCCAGCGGAGAGCTGTACGTGCCGCGAAGAAAAAAATCTGAGCCCACAGGCGGCTGCCCCCCACGGCGAGCCGAGCTCGAGCACAGCGCGTGGAGTTCAGCGTCCTCGCACCGGATCGAGGCTCGGCTCCTCTTCCACCTGAAACTGACTGCAGGCGAAGTGCTCACACACCGACTCGAGCGTGCTCTGGCTGATGCGCTCCGTCCCCAGCGAGTACTCCATGAACAAGCCGTCGGCGGAGTGGGGGGCGTGGTTCAGCGTGATGACATGGAAGAGCTCGTGAATGAGCCGGTTTTCCAGCTCCCTGCCGCTCAGCGCGGCTTGCATCTGGACGCGCAGGGTCTTGCCCCGCGCGCCCTGGGAGGTACACGCCAGGGCGGGCTCGGGGTCGCCCAGGCAATACACGACGTCCGCGAAGGAGAGCTCGAAGCCGCAGCCGGCTTGAAACGCTTGACACGTCGCGGCGCGCGCCGGCTCAGCCAGGACCAGTGGAGACTCACCGGTGGCCAGCCGGATGCGCTCGAGAGATTGCACCGCCGCTGCATGCAAGAGCGGCTCAGTGGTGAAGAGCTCGAAGCCGACGGGATCGTCTGACGGAGCAGGCTCCAGCTTGTAGGTCATCACCACGGGCGACGAGGACGTGCAGGCGGCGCCGGACAGGGCCAGAACTGTCGCCGCCCACAGGCCACGCTGCGCCACCAGGCAGCCGCGGGCGAGGGTCAGAGTCTGGCGCTCGTGTTGCATGATGGATGGAAGCCGGCAAGCTCACGCGCAGGACACGGCAACAGCGGCAGTGCCCGTCGACAGAGTTCGCATCAGCAGAGTGACCATCGACAGAGTTCGCATCAGCAGAGTGACCATCGACAGAGTGACCATCGACAGAGTTCGCATCAGCCCCGCAGCAGTGAGCGTAGGCAGCGCTGGCCTGAGCCCGACGATGGTGCAAACTCCGCTGCTGCACGCACAGCCGCGAGCCGAGTGAATGCGCACGGTGCGCGTCAGGCATGATGGCGGTGTGAACAGTGCACGCCGGCGACGCGGCGCGGCCACACTATAGATGTGCCAAAGCCATGCGCCAGGATTTTGACGCATGCAACACCACTTCGCCCCACTTCGATGCAACTCGCCTGCACCAAATTGCCGCGCCCCTGATCAAGACTGAGGACTAATTCTGGATCGGCACGCAACCGTTTGCTCCCCCGGGCCCTGCTCAGGGCATCGAAGGCTCACAGCCTCGGGGAGAAAAATCGGAATGAAGAGAATATCGGCACCGTTGTTTGCCGGGTTGGCCTTGCTGGCGTGGGCCTCGTGCAAAGACGAAGGCGTTCTGTATTTGACCAGCCTCAACGAGGAGGCGCCGGGGGACAACTGCGCCGACGGCGGTAACAAGTTGGACTTTGGCGCAGACGGAGACGGGGACGGGCAGCTCACCGCCGTGGAAATCACGGCCAGCGCCTATGTCTGCAACGGTGCCGCCAGCCGCGGTGCGACTGTAACCAGCTCTGCGCTCGAGCCGGGCGATACTGACTGCCCCGGCGGAGGCTATCTACTCTCGGTCGGCGTGGATCGGAACGGCAACGGCGCCGTGGACTCTGACGAGGGCGGCGCCACGCGCAAGATCTGTAACGGTGGCTCCGGCAGTGCTGGCGCCGCGGGTCCGACGGGAGACGACGGCCCTGCCGGCGAACAGGGCGAGCCCGGAGCGGCGGGCCCCGCCGGACCCCAAGGGGACGCGGGGGTTCCCGGCGCCGATGGGGACAATGGCGCACAAGGCATCCAGGGCATCCAGGGCGAGACCGGTGAGACCGGTGAGACGGGCGAGACCGGCGAGACCGGCGAGACCGGTGCGCAAGGTCCGCAGGGCGATGCGGGTGCTCAGGGCCCGCAGGGCATCCAAGGCGTACCAGGCCCACAGGGCATCCAGGGCGATGCGGGTCCGCAGGGCGAGCCAGGCGAAGAAGGTGACCAAGGCCCGCAGGGGATCCCAGGCGTGCAAGGTCCGCAGGGCGATGCAGGTCCTCAGGGCGAGCAGGGCGACCCCGGCACGAACGGCTTCAATTCGCTGCTCCTGGTCTCGTCAGAGCCCGTCGGGCCGAACTGCGGTACTGCGGGCCTTCGAGTCGATGTCGGACTCGACAACGGGGACGGCATCGGCAGCACGGCGCGGGACGGCACGCTGCAGACGGGAGAGATCGACGACACGGATTTCTTGTGCTCACCCCCCGCCGGGTTCCAAAATGGGAGCTTCGAGACCGGTGACTTCACGTCCTGGATCACGCAGGACCTCACCAACCCGCTCGACGCGCTCCTGGTGAGCGGAAACGGTGCCTCCGACGGTGACTTCGGAGTGCATACCGGATTTGATGGAGACGGCGGCCCGGGTAACGACTCGATTTTCGTGGCACAAGATCTCGATCTGACCGGCTTTGACAGCGTAGGCGTCTCGTTCGATTGGGCGGTTCCGTTCTGTGATGTATCCGGTCAGGATCGCGTGTTTTCTCTGATCGTCGAACCTGCTGGTGGAGGTGGTGCGTTACTGACCGAGGACCTCTTTACCTGCAACGGTTTTGGCTCCCAAAGCCCAGTGGACGATCAGGTCGTGGACATCAGTTCGGTGGCGAACCAGGCGGTGCGCATCAAATTCCGCTGGCTCGTCCCCGAGGACTTCACCGGTCCAGCAGAAGCAAGTTTGGACGACGTGAAGCTGGTGCTCCTGCCCTGATTCCTTGGGGGGGCGCGAGCCGCCGCTGGGCGGCTCGCGACAGCGCCGCGGGGTTGCTCGACCGTGTGGGGATCGACCGTAGTTTGGATGACTTGTGGGGTATGACATGCGTTTTCGATGTTTGGTTCTGAGTGGGTCGAGTGCGGTGCTGGCGTCGCTGAGCCTGTGGGCTCCGCACCTGTTGGCGCAAGATGCGCTGGCGACCAGCGTGGCCGTCGAGGCCTCCCACCTGGCGCTCGAAGCGCCCACGCTCGACACGAGCCAACCGGCAGATTTCCTGCATCGCTACACCCCGCAGGCCAACACCGTCGAACTCGGCGTGTTTGCGGGCCTGCTGTTCCTCTCGGATGAAAACAGCTTTCGCGGGGCCCCGTCCGCCGAGGGCACGCCGCTCCCGTATTCGGTGTACAAACAGCCCGCCGCGCAGCTGGGCGTGCGGGCGGGCTACTTTCCGCTGACGTTTCTGGGTGGCGAGCTCGAGGGCATGCTCGGGCTGGCCAAGTCCGAGCGCGGGGACAGCGGCACGCTCTGGGCGGGTCGAGCCCACGTGGTCGTGCAAGCCCCGTTCTGGCGCGTCGTGCCGTTCGCGCTCGGGGGCGCCGGCTACTGGGCAGTCTCGAACCAGACCTCCGGCAAGGATAGCGATCCCGGGTTTCACTTCGGCGGCGGCGTCAAGCTCGCCGCCAACGATGACCTCAGCTTTCGCGTGGACGTGCGCGACACCATCACCAATCAGCGCGCTGTCGGTGATGTGCCCAACAACGTGGAAGTGAACGCCGGCGCGAGCCTGGTGCTGGGGCGCAGCAAACCAGCACCGGCAGACAGCGATCGAGACGGCGTTCTGGACGGCGCAGACGCCTGCCCCATGCAAGCGGGCGCCTTGCCCGACGGTTGCCCGGCGCGCGATCGCGATCGGGATCAGATTCTGGACGCTGATGACCAATGTCCGGATCAGCCCGGACCAGCCCCCACGGGCTGCGCCACACTGGACACGGACGCCGACGGCATTTTCGACGACGGCGACCGCTGCGTCACCGAACCGGGCCTGGCCCCACACGGCTGCCCCGATCGGGACGGCGATGGTGTCTTCGACCGGCAAGATCAATGCCCGGCCGTGGCCGGCGTGGCTCCGCTGGGCTGCCCCGGCGATTCCGATCAGGATGGCCTCGCCGATCCAGAGGACAAGTGTCCCGCCGAGCCCGAGACCCAGAACGGCTTCGAGGACAGCGACGGCTGCCCCGACGCTCTCCCCGAGGCTGCCAAGCAGTTCAACGGCGTGATCGCCGGCATCGAGTTCGAGCTGAACAAGGGCAGCATCCGCTCGAGCTCGTTTGCCCTGCTCGACCAGGCCGCGAAGATCCTGCAGGAGTATCCGTCTCTGCGGGTGGAGATCGCGGGGCATACCGATGACACGGGAGCCCACGCCTACAATCTCGAGCTGTCCCTGGCGCGAGCCAATTCTGTCAAGGGCTACCTGGTCTCCCACGGCGTGGCCGAGGACCGCATCACCACGCGCGGTGCAGGCCCGGACGAGCCACTCGTCAAAGAGAAGACCCGCGACGCGCGTCAGAAGAATCGTCGTATCGAATTTCGCGTGCTTCAGTAGCCGCTCACTGTCGCTCTCGACCCGACTTGCCCACGCCGGCATACACCGGCGCGCAGCCTCCAGCACGTTCAGCGCACCTTTGCCACGATAGCTGCCAGCCACACAACGAGGTGGCCGAGCCCCCGCGTTCTCGTTACTCTGGCTGCGTCGGGGGGATGACGAGCAAAGGGGAAGACTCGAGATGGGAAAGCTATCGGCGATGGCAGGGCTGGCGCTCGCGGTGTCGAGCGTCGCAACGGCAGGTCAGCTCGCGGCTGCGGAGGATGTAACAGAGATCACGGAGGATGCTCGCGCCCCAGATCCGGGAGCCAATTTCACGGTGCTGCACGCGTTTGATGCTGCAGCAGGGGACATTCCCGAGTCGATCACGACCGATCGAAACGGCAACCTGTATATCTCCGTCGGCAAGACCATTCGCCGCCGCAGCGTGGACGGCACGCTCAGCGTGTTCGCCACCCTACCGCTCGAGATCTTCTCCCTCGGTCTGAAGGTGGGCAGGGACGGTTGCGTATACAACGTCAGCACCAGTCTATCGGACGTGCCCGGCGCCTTCGTCTGGAGGGTGTGTGCGGCGGACCAGGTGGAGCAATTCGCGGAGCTCGACCAGAGCGGGGGGCCCAACGATCTGGCATTTGATCGCCAGGGGGATCTGTACGTCACTGACCCCCGGCTGGGGCGAGTCTGGAAGATCGATGCAGAGGGGCAACCGAGCGTGTGGCTGGAGGATGCCCTGCTCAGCGGCGACCCGGCGAGCCCAGCGCTGGTGTTCAGTCCGCTCGGCGTCAACGGCATCGCCTTCGAGGCGGACGGGCGCACGCTCTTGCTCTCCAACACCGACCGCGGCACCATCCTGCGCGCTCGCCGGCGGGGGAACCAAGCGCCAGCGCTCTCGGTGTTCGTCGAGGACGTGAGGCTGCGCGGCGCCGATGGCATCGCGCTCGATCGCCGAGGCACGCTATTTGTGAACGTCAACGCCACGGACACCTTTGCGTCCGTCAGCCCCGCGGGCAGGCTGCGCATCCTGGCTCAGGGCGGGCTGCTCGATGCGCCCTCCAGCGTGGTCTTCGGCGCGACCGAGCAGGACCGCTTCCAGATGTACGTGTCGAGTTCGGCCTTCAGCCGCACGCTCGGGCTGCAGCGCGGGGAACCGCACCCCGCGCTGCTGGTCACACCCGTGCGGGCGCCGGGATTGCCACTGCCGTAGCCAACCGCTCGCCGTCCGTCAGCCGCCCGCGGAGATCTTGGTCAACGCCTCGATCAGTTCTTCGCGGGCAAACGGCTTGGCGACGAAGCCTGCCAGGTCGCCGGGCAGAAAGCGCGCGCGAAACTCGTCCTGGGCGTAGGCCGTGAGCAGGATCACCGGCACGTCCGCGCGGATCTTCTTCAGCTCGCGCAGGGCCTCCTCGCCGTTCATGTCGGGCATCGCCAGATCGAGCAGCACCACGCTCACCTCGGCCGCATGTGCGCGCAGCAGTTGGCAGGCCGTAGCACCGCCGTCCGCCTCGAGGACCCGGTAGCCCAGCGAGCGCAAGAGCTCGCCCGTGACCATGCGCACCGCATCCTCATCGTCGACGACCAGTGCGCAGCCACTGCCACGAAAGCCCTCCACCAGGCCGGTGCGCGGCGGGGTGTGGCGCGTTTCCGCCCGCTCCGCCAGCGGCAGCAACACCCGAAAGAGGCTACCCTGGGCCGGGCGACTCTGCAGCACAATCGTACCATGGTGGCTCTTGACGATGCCGAGCACCGCCGCCAGCCCCAGGCCGCGACCGGAAAACTTGGTGGTAAAGAACGGATCAAAGAGCCGGCCTCGCACCTCGTCGCTGATGCCGGAGCCGTCATCCTCGACGTCCAGGTGTGCGTAGCTGCCCGCGCTGAGCTCCGTGCTCAGGCACGCCTCGCGCAACGTGCGGTCCGTCACGATGGCGATGCCGGTGCGCACCACCACCGTACCGGGACCTTGCCCGATGGCCTCCGCCGCGTTCGTCACCAGGTTCAGGACGACCTGCCGGATCTGCGTGCGATCGCCGAGCACGGGCACCTCCTCATCGGCGAGCTCGAGCTGCAGGCGAATGGCCTTGCTGATGGAAGCGCGCAGCAGCTGGGAGATGCTGGTCGCGATGTCGTTCAGGTTCAGCGTCTCGAGCAGGAACTGGCCCTTGCCCGCGTAGCCGAGGAGCTGCCGCGTCAGCATGCGCGCCTCGAGGGCCGTGTCCCGGATGATGGATAGGTGCTCCCCCTCTTGGCTCGCCGCGCCCACCTGGCGCAAGCCGAGCTCGGAGCGCGCCAAGACGACCGCCAGCAGGTTGTTGAAATCGTGGGCAATGCCGCCCGCGAGCACGCCCAGGCTCTCCAGCTTCTGCGCGTGCATCAGCTGCAGGTGCGCAGCCTCCAGCTCGCGCGTGCGCTGCTCCACCAGCTGCTCCAGCTGATTGCGATAGCGCTCCAGCTCGTGGGTCGCCTGCCGGTGCTCCGTGATGTCGGTCAAGTACACGGCCAGGCCAATGATCTCACCCTGCTCGTCGCGCACCGGGCTGTACACGTCCTCGTACGTGCGGCGCCCCTTGCTCGCGTCGCCGTACTCCTCCACCAGCGTGAAGCTCTCGCCGGCGAGCGCGCGGTCGAAGTTGCGACGCGCCTTCGCCCGATCGTCTGGCCGCGAGATCAGCTCCAGCATGCTCACGCCCACGTCGATCTGGACGCCCCAGATCTGTCGCATGGTGCGCGCGTGGTTGTCGTTGTACGCGAGGTAGCGGTAGTGGCGATCGAGCGCAAAGATCACGATCTGCTGCGGGCTCTCGATCACCGCGCGCAGCACCGCCTCCGTCTGCAGGAAGCGCCCGAGACCTTTCGAACTCGACGCTGCGTCCGAGGACGGGGCAGCCTCGGACTCAGGCGGGTCGCGACGAAGATCCGGCACTAGCTCACCCCGCCCCTCGCTCCCCAGGCCCGCGTTAGCTCAATAGTGCCAGGGGAACTTGCCGAAGTTCGGCGGGCGCTTCTCGAGGAAAGCGTCGCGCCCCTCTTGCGCTTCTTCGCTCGCGTAGGCGAGGCGCGTGGCCTCACCCGCAAAGAGCTGTTGCCCCACCAGGCCCTCGTCGGGCAGGTTGAACCCGTACTTGAGCATGCGAATTGCCGTGGGGCTCTTCTGCAAGATCTTGCGGCACCAGGCCAGAGCCTCCTCTTCCAACTCGAGATGGGGCACGACGGCGTTCACCATGCCCATCTCGAAGGCTTGCTGGGCGCTGTAGTTATCCCCGAGGAAAAATACTTCTCGCGCGCGCTTCTGCCCGACCTGGCGCGCCAGCAACGCCGAACCGTAGCCGCTGTCGAAGCTCGCCACGTCGGGATCCGTCTGTTTGAAGACCGCGTGTTCACGGCTCGCGATCGTCAAGTCGCACACCACGTGCAGGCTGTGACCACCGCCCACGGCCCACCCCGGCACGGCCGCAATCACGACCTTGGGCATGAACCGGATCAGACGCTGCACCTCCAGGATGTGCAAGCGACCGAGCCGAGCCGGGTCCACGCCGCCGGCCCCTTCGTACTTGTAGCCGTCCTTACCGCGGATGCGTTGATCGCCACCCGAACAGAACGCCCAGCCGCCGTCCTTGGGAGATGGACCGTTTCCGGTCAGGATCACTGCGCCCACGTCGCTCGAGGTGCGAGCGTGCTCGAGCGCGGTAAACAGCTCATCGACGGTTTGTGGGCGAAAAGCGTTACGAACCTCCGGACGGTTGAATGCTACGCGCACGGCACCGACGTCGACCGCGCGATGATAGGTAATGTCCTGGAAACGAAAACCGTCGATCTCGCGCCAGCGGCGCGCATCAAAAATCTCCGAAATCACCGGTTTTTTCATGCCATTCCCCACAATCGCCAGCTCTCTGCCCGCTGCTCTTCCATGCACCGCGTCCGAGGCCGGCGACGCTAGTCGAAGCTCGCCGGCTGCGCCAGAGGCTTCCTGCGCCACCAGGATGGAGCAGCAGACACGCGCCGGGGCGAACGCGCCTGCACGTGTCGGGGATGCACTGCTACCAAGTAGTGCCGCCGATCGCGCAGTCAGGAAGCAGCGGAGGTGCGACGGGGCCGCGCAAAGCCACGGCTGCGCTCCGCCATGTCTTCTGCTTCGGCATCTGCACGCTCCGGCCAGGCTGCCTCCGGCGGCGCCTGGCGCGACGGGCAGAGCTCATTCAGGGCGCAACGGCTACAACCCGGTGCACGGGCCGTGCACAGGTGCCTGCCGTGCAACACCAGCTGGTGACTGAGCGCGATCCAGTGGGACTCAGGGAAGAGCCGGCACAGGTCTGCTTCGATCTTTTCCGGCGCCTCCTCGCGGGTCAGGCCGAGCCGCTGGGCCACGCGCATGGCATGGGTATCGGTCACGATGCCCGAGGTCAGGCCGTACGCCGCACCGAGCACCACGTTGGCCGTCTTGCGTGCCACGCCGGGCACCTCCACCAGCTGCTCCAGCGTGCGGGGCACCGAGCCCCCAAAGCGGTCGATCAACATCTGGCTCGCGCCGCGGATCGCCTTGGCCTTGTTGCGGAAAAAGCCGGTCGACTTGACCACCAGCTCCACCTCTTCCTGCGCGGCCGCCGCCAGGGCCTCGGGCGTCGGCCAGCGGCGGAACAACTCCGGCGTCACGTAGTTGACCGTGCGATCCGTGCTCTGGGCGCTCAGGATCACCGCGACCAGGAGCTGCCACGGACTCTCGAACAGGAGTTCCACGTGGGGATCGGGGATGGCGCGCCCGAGGCGCTCCAGGAGCGCGCCCACATCGACTTGGACGCGCCGCTTCGGCGCAGCCTTGGTGGTTCCCTTTGGCGCGGCCTTGCCGGTCACCTTCGGCGCGGCCCGCTTCTTCTTGCCCACCGCGGGCGCCGCGGCAACGCGCGTCTTCTTGGCCACCGCCGCCACCGCCGCTGCACGCTTTTCCTTCACGGCCGCGTCATACGCCGGGTCACCCGGAGACGTCGAGCCCGAGACGCGGGCCGATGGATACAGACCTAGCCACGCAGCCTACGGCGCCGCCGCGATCAGTGTGGTGGCGGGCGCCTGGCTCTTCTGGTCGGGCTCATAATAGAGGGCCACCTCGGCTCCCCCATCCGAGGCCCGGACCGGCAACGTCGCGCGCAACGAGTACTCGAAGCTCTGGCTCTGACGGGCGGCGAGCTCACTCACGTACAAGATCAGCTGCTTGCCGGTGAGCTCCGCCTTGGAGAGCACGCCCGCCGAAAGATACGCCTGAAAATCCCCCATCTGGACCTCGAAACCCGGCGGCACGCCGAGCGTCACCAGGACCATGTTGGTGGTGGTGTCGGTCAGGTTCTCGATCGTCGCCGTGGCTCGCACGCTGTCGTCCACCGCCAGCGTCGTCTGGTCGTACGCCAGCTCGATGGCGAGCGGCCCGGTGGGCTCGGGGGGAATGGCGGACCAGGGCAGGTTGTGGCTACCGACGAGGTTGTAGCTGACGCGCCCCGTACCCAGGAAGCTGAGCTGCACGTCGTGGCTGCCGGTGGCCGCCAGCGCGGACATATCCACCGTGGTCATCACCTCGGCCTGATCGGCGCGCAACTCCACCGTGCTGAAGGGATTGCCATCGACCGCCACGCTCAGGCTGCCCACGGCGCCCTCCGTGCCGTGCGTTGCCGCGAGCAGCAGCGTCTTGAGGCTCCAGGTGGTGGCTTGCGTCGAGCCAAAGTTGCCGCTCGCGTCCTTGGCCGCGGTGATGAACGCGAGCGCGCCGTCCCGGGTCGCGGGATAGGCATTCGCGCGGATCAGGGCGTGGGCGACCAGCGCAGTGGTGGCGACATCCGCATCGCGACCGCCGCCATAGAAGTTGGTCTGCATGCTCGTGGGCCAGAAGAACTTGTCGTCCTCGGCCTGCTTCAGCCCGTCCAGGCGTGCCAGGAGCGCGGAGGCATCCGAGTCCCCGAGCAGCACCAGGGCGTTGGCGACCAGCGCCAGCGTGTAGGCGTCATCTCGTTCGGCTGCGGCGCCACTGTCCAGATTGGCCTTGATATACGCGATGGCGCGCTCGGCAGCGGGCCCGTTGTAGCCGTTCTCTGCCAGCGCCCAGAGCACGAAGGCCGTGTTGCGCACCACGCTGGTGTGGAACGAGAAGAACTCGCTCTGGTCGCCCTGCCACGAGCCGTCGCCCTGTTGCTGCGCCACCAGCCAGTCTTGCGTGCGGGCCAACATGGCCTCGTCGATCTCGTGCACCTTCTTCATGTCGGCGAACTCCATCAGGCCAAACGCCGTGACGGACAGGAACGGCGCTGGGTCCTGCGTGCCAAACCAGGAGAAGCCGCCGCCCGGGTGCTCGAAGGTGAGCAAGCGTTGATAGCCGGCCGAGATCAACGACTCGGCGCGCAGCTGAATCTCCGGCGTGATCTGCCCCGTCTGCTGCATGTAGTTGGTCACCAGCACGTTGGGCCAGGTGGTGGAGGTGGTCTGCTCGAAGCAGCCCGACGGCACCTGCAGCACGCTATCCATCCCGGACACCGCTTGCGACAGGAATGCCGGATACACGTTCAAGTACATCTGCTCGGAGCCGGGCACGGCGCCCGCCGGAAACTCGAGGCTGTGAGTCACGCCGCCGGGCTCGAGCGAGCCCGACAGTGCCACCGGAAAGGCCTTGCCGTCGGGCAGCACGCGCACGCGCCGCGCCACTGCGTCCGCCGCACCGGAGCTGCTCCCGTTCAGCGTCAACGTCTGCAAGCCGACCGACTCGACGCGCACCGGCAGGCTCACGCCGCGCACCTCACCTGGGCCGAGGTCGAGGCTGAGCTGGGTGCTGCCGAGCGGTGTGTACCAATCGGCAGGTTGCAGCGTGAGGCTCACGCTCTGCGGCGTGTCCAGATAGTTGTAGACGGCGATCGGGAAGTCCACCTCATCGCCGCGGGTGAGCGTGGCCGGGAAGTTGACGTCCACGAAGAAGTCCTGAAACACCGTGACGCCGCTGACCGAGCCGCCGAGCTGCCCGTTTGCCGTGTGCCCGAGCGCCGAGACGCGCCACTCGGTGATGCTGTCGGCCATGTCCACGCTGATGCTGGCGCGCCCGCTGGCGTCGGTGATCAGCGCCGGGTTCGTGTACAGGGTTTCCGGAAATTCCTGCCGTACGCGCGGCGCCGCCGTGCCCGAGGGGTCCGAGCCGGGGGTCGCGGGGGACTCCGCCACCGAATCGAAGTCCGCAGGCGCCGCCGCGTTGGCAGGCGCCGGCACGGGCCCACCGAACGCGGCGCCAGGCGCCCCGTTGAAGGCCACGTCCCCTCCGTTGACGCCGCCGCCCAAGGCGGCGCCCAGGTTGAGCTCGGCGAAGCTGAACGTGATCGGCAGATCGTCGTCGGTGCCGGGGCGTTCATCCGGACCCGCGCTGGTCAAGCGAGCGGCGTCGTTCCCCATCGCGCCGTCGGTGGCAAACGCGTTGCCCCAGAAGTCGTAGGCGACGAAATCCTTGGCGATGCGCGTCTGCAGGGCCTGCGTAAACGTCGTCTGTAGGCGCTCGCAGTAGTAGTTGCGGGGCCGGCAGCCGCTGCTGTCGAGCTCCACCACCGCGCGCACCGCCGCCGGGCGCAGCGCCTCGAGCAGCGCCTTCTTGCGCGTCTCGACGAACGGCGCGAGCAGGCCGCGACTGGCGGTCACCGTGGCGGCCCAGCTCGCCCCGTGCAGCCCGGTGAGCGGCGCCTCGCCGAGCGCGGCCAGGTTGGCCGCAGCCCGGACCTGCGCGGCATCGCGCGTGGGGACGTCACTGGCCGCCGTCTGCTCGAGCAGCAGGTTACCGAGATCGCCGCCGGGGGCCTCGAGCTGGTAGGTCGGCTTGGCAAAGTCATCTTCGAGCTCGAAATAGCTGCTGAGCAAACCCGGCTTCGAGTCGACCACACCAAACACGGCCTGATCGACGATCTGCACGCCGAGCGCCGCGACCGCGGGTGCGCCCGTTTCATCCGTCACGCTGAAGGTCAGCTGCGCCGGTTCACCCGGCGTGTACTGAGGCTGATCGCTGGCCATCGAGATCGACAGGCGCGAGCCGCCGCGCGCAAACAGCGTACGACCCGCGCGCACGATGCTGCCGTCGTCCTGCACCAGGTAGGCGTTGATTCGGTTTTCGCCGAGCAAGCTCTGATCGACCGGCACGACAAAGTGCGCCACGCCGTCCGTCGCCGTCAGCGTGCGCATGTCGACCGCCTGACCTTCGTTCAGCCAATCGACATAGACGAACCCGCCGCCCGTCGTCAAAACGTCCACCACGACGTCCTCGCCCACGTCGTACACCGCGCGATCGGTACGCACCAGGAGGTGGTCCGTGCCCGATTGCTGGTCGAAGTTGAAACTCTTGCTGAGCGGCTCGCGATTGATACCGAGATCCACGCGCGCGCTCGAGTCGAGCCCCGGCAGCCAGCTCACGCGAGCGTGCCCGAAGCGATCGGTGACGACGGGATGCGACGCACCGCCGAGCACCACGTCCGCGACGAGCTCGGGCAAGGGCGCTCCGAGCGGGTCGGTCACGAACAGGTCCAGCTGATTTTCGACGCCGGCGACGAGCTTACCCGACTCGGGCACGAGCGAGAGGCGCACCGGCTCGGCCGCCACCGTGAGCGGCCGCTCGATCGTGACCACCTGTCCGGCGCCGTCGGTTGCGGTCACGCGCAGAAACGCCAGCGCATTGCCGGAGTTGATCGGCAGGCCCGGCAGCGCGCTCGGCAGCTCCAGCTCGGCATGCAACGCGCCCTCGGCGTTGGTTCTGGACTGGACGCGACCAAACAGGGTTTCTCCCGTCACGATGGCGCCCAGCTCGACCACGAGCTCGGCGTTGGCCACTGGCTTGCCGAAGAAATAGCGAGCATCGAGCTCGATCGAAACGGTCTCCCCCGCTAGATACCAGGACTTGTCCGTCTCCACGCCGATCTTGAACTTGGGCAGCGCGTACTGAAACACCTCGACGGTCTTCTCAGTGGTCGTATCGCCACTGAGCGCGCGCAGCTTGAACGTCCCTTCGTTGACGATCTGCCCGAGCGTAAAATCCGTCGCGGCGATGCCGTAGGCGTCGGTCTCCAGTGTCTTTTTCAGGACCTTGTTGCCCTTGCCGTCTTCGACCTCAAACGTGAGCGGCGCTTGACCGTTCGGACGCCGATCGGAGGCGGCCAGCGACAGCGCGCGCAGGTGCAAGGTCTGGCCCGGCTTGTAGACGGGCTTGTCGCTCGTGAGCAGCACGCGCCGCCCGGGAGCCGCGACCTCGACGGTGGCCTCCACGCTGGCGGGCACGCCGAGCCCGTCGGAGCTGGCGCGGACGGCATATTGCCCCGACTCTGCCAGGCTGAGCTCCAGCGTGGCGCTGCCGGTCTCATCGGTCGTCAAGGCATGCGACTCCATGCTGCCGCCCTCTTTGGCGAGCGCGAGCTCCACTTCTTGACCGGGCAGCGGGGCCTGGGTTTGGGGATCGCGCGCCCGCACGCGGTAGCTCGCCGGCTTGCCGGCGAGCACGCGCCCGGGGCCCTCGATCTGGACCTCGTACGGCGGGATCACGTATTGCAAGCTGCGCGTCACGTGCAGCTTGCCCGTGGAGCGCACCGCCACGTTCAACGTCACCAGGTCCGCCTGCGCGGCAATGCCCGGCGGCAGCGCCAGCACGGCCTCGAGCTCCGCGCTTTGCCCCGCCGTGAGCGCATAATCGAGGCGAGCCGTCGCGAACTCCCGCACGTCATCCACGCTGCGCAGACTCACGTCGATGCTGCCCGCGCCGTCGCGCAGCGACTGCACCGGAATGCGTGCCCGCAGCTGGCCCTGCTCGAGGCGCCCGCTGATCTTGGCCGAATCGACGCGGATCGAGCCGTTGTCCTCGCGCTCTTCCGAGCCCGGTGCGCTACGCTGGTGGTCGTCACCGCCGCAGCCGGGGACTGCAGCCAGGGCGAGGCCGGCGATCAGCGCCAGCGCGGTGCGCCCCCGCCAGCGCCCCGTGCGCGAACGGAGAGTGTTGCTCGAACGGGCCGGGTGTGTCTCATCGTGCATGGCACTCCAGGCCTAAGCAAGGCCCGTGCCCGGCTCGGCAAAGCGGCGCAACTCGCCGAATAACGCCAGTTTAGGCGCAGCGCGGGGGCGGCGCGGCACGCGCCGCCGCTCTCACCGCGGCAGCGCGCGGCACAGCTTGGCACACGCCGCGGCGCGACCGCCCCCATGCGACGCTTCAACGCAGGTACAGCTTCATGCCCTTGTGGCTGGCGCGAAATCCAAGCCGCTCGTAAAACTCGTGGGCTCGCGTCCGCCGTACATTGCTGGTGAGTTGAATGCGCAGCGCACCGCGGCGGCGCGCCTCTGCGATCGCAAATTCCATCATCAGGCGACCGATGCCGTGCGAGCGCTGGCTCGAGTGCACGTGCACCGACTCCACTTGCGCCACCAGGCAGCCGCCGTAGCTCAGCTGGCGAATGAACGTCAGCTGAAAGGTTCCAACGACTTTGCCCTCCCGCTCCGCCACGTAGACCTGGTTGTTCGGATCGTCCTGGATCGCGGCAAAAGCGTCGACTTGCCCCGGACCGAGCCTACCGTGCTCGGAGGGCTGGGGCCCGGAGCTCCCAGGGGCAGAGGCGGTGGCGGCGGGCTGGGCCGCGAACGAGGACGCCTCATCCTCGGCAAACAGCGCGACGATGCCCCCGAGATCGCCCGGACGAGCCCGCCGGATCTGTGCGGAATCCTCCGCCATGCCCTGCCTCTAGCCCGAGCGAGCGCCGCGGCGCAAGCCTCCAACACCCCCCACGCGGCCTCGCGGCAGACCCCGGGCGGCCCCCTCAAATCAAAAAGTCGAGCGAGCACGTTGCAGAAATAGGCTCTATAGTCGCGCCCCATGCGTCATCTCGCCCCCGCTGTCCTGCTGCTGCTGGTCGCCTGCAAGAGCGAGGCCTCCAAGGCGTCCGTAGCGAGCCCGAGCGGCGACAACCCTCACGCGGCGCTGCCCGCCGCTGCCCCCTCCTCCGGCGGTGCCGTCGTATCCACCAGCGGTGGCTTGATGCCCACGCAAACCGCGCCGCGCATTCTCGACAAGCTCAGCGACGGTCGCGTCGCCCTGGGCCCATTTTCGCTGAAGGTGCCGGCGGACTGGACCGAGAAGCCGAGTGTCTCGAACATGCGCGCCGCCCAGTTCGAGCTACCCGGGGCACCCGGCGAGGTGGAGGTGCTCGTCTACTACTTCGGCCAGAATGGCGCGGGCAGCGTGCAGGACAACGTCGATCGCTGGCTGTCGCAGTTCACTCAGGCGGATGGCAAGCCGTCGAGCGAGGTGGCCAAGGTCGAACAGGCGACGCTCGCCGGGCAAGAGGCGACGCTCGTGTCGGTCTCGGGGCGCTACGTCGCGCGAGCGATGCCGGGTGGTCAATCCGTTGACAAGCCCGACCAATCCCTGGTCGCGGCCATCGTGCCCAGCCCGCGCGGGCCGTACTACTTCCGGCTCATCGGAGCCCAGGGCGCCGTTGCCGCGCAAGCCGAGAAATTCCGCGGCATGCTCGCCTCTCTCCGTCTCGAGTGACGGCTCCGCAGAGCTAGCTCGCAGGGCGCTCGAACGGCGCGGCGAGTCACGCCCGAGCAGACGAGCGATCGTGCAACACGCCACACTGCATGCCAGGGGCCACTGGGCACGGGTCGCGACCTTGCAATGCAGCATCGGCTCAGGCACAGTCGGCGCCCGAGAGGGCAGGGACTGTCACATGCACAAAATCAATGAGATCCTGAGCGTTCGAGCGGTATCGCGGCTAGCAGTATCACGGCTAGCACTGGGGGCGCTGGCGCTCTCATCACTGTCGCTCGCCGCGCCAGCGTTGGCAGCAGAACCCGCCGCAGCGAAGCCAGAGCCCGCGGCCCCCGCGAAGGCAGACGCAGCGAAAGCAGCGCCCGCCCCCGCCAAGAAGGCCAAGCTCCCCATGCGCCCCTGCCCGGCACACGTGCCCGAGGCGATCAACCCGCCCGCAGACGTTACGCTCGAATTGGCGTTGCCGGCGAGCGGCGTGCAAAAGTACGCCTGCACCTCGGCCAAGCCGGGAGACGCTCCGGCGTGGGATCCCGAGGGGCCACACGCCCTGCTCAACGCCGGTGAGAAGATCGCGGTCATCCACTTCGGGGGCCCCTCCTGGCAGGCTCTAGACGGTAGCCTGCTGAAGGGAACCAAACTCGCCGGCGCGGACGCGCCGGACAAGTCGAACTCGCAGTGGCTGCTCCTCTCCGCCACAGCCACGGGCGAGGGCATATTCTCCAACGTCACGCACATCCAGCGCCTGGACACCGTCGGCGGCAAGGCCCCCGCAGGTGGCTGTGATGCCGCACACCTCGGCACCAAAACGCTCGTGCCGTACAAGGCCAACTACTTCTTCTATCGCACCGCCGCCGCCGGCGAAGCCGTCAAGCAGTGCCGCGCGCCCGCGCCAAAGCCGAAGAAGGGCTAGCCCGATCGCCAGGCGATGGCCAGCGCGGCCCGACACGAGCCCCTTCTCGACGCAAAAACCTGGTTCGGACCCGAACTACCCGCCAACGGCTGCCGGCAGTATCGCGTGCTTACGACATAGCCAGTTCGGATACGCGTATACGAACCGGGCTGAGGGATCTGCAAACCTGCCCCGTCGCATGGGGGTTGCCGGCGATGGGTCTACGTCTCGGCGCGTGGGCGTTGCCGGCGACAGGTCTGCGTCCCGGCGCAGGGGCGTGGTCGACGATGGGCGTGCGTCCAGCGCGCGTGGCTGTTGCGCCCTCACCCACCGGCATCGCTGGCGGCATCCGCCAGATTCGCACCGGCGTCCGGCGCAGCCGCATCCGCACCCGCGTCACTGACGGGCAAGCCGAGCGGAATGTCACCGTCGAGGCGGCGGCGGCCGACCAACGTGAAGGTCGCGTCGATGTTCGCCGAGGGGCAGGTGCTGACGACGATCGCGGCGCCGCCTTCGGCGCCAGCGCGGTTCTCGTGCTGTGCGCACGCGAGCGTGGCGCTGGTCGTGCCGAACTCTTCCGCCACGCGGTGGAAGCCGCTAATGATGGCGGCGCCCGTGAAGGAGCGGAATGACAGGGAGCCATCGGCCTCACTCGTGATCGAGGAGATCTTGGCGATGTCGGGCGGCACGCTGGTGCCCCGAGCGCTGACCAGGCTCTTGACGTCCACGCCGTAGACGCTCTGATTCGGATCGCCCTCCACGGAGTAGAGCTCGATGCGCGCGTCGAAAATGTCGGAACCAACGGTCAAGTTCGCGAGATACGATTCGCGGATCACCTGCTCGGAAGCGCGGTGCGGCACCGGCGCCAGATCCAACATCGGCACGTTGATGCCGCGCAGGCTGGCGCCCGCCTCGCTCACCTCGCGGATGTTGCTGCGGGTCGTGCCATCTCCCGAGAAGCCCTTGACGATGCCCTCCGGATTGAACACCAGATCGAGCACCCACTGGCGCTTCTCTTCGATGTCCGCCTGCGTGATCTGGAGCGGGTTCTGGAACTTGAACCAGTTGCCGCCGTTGCCCAAGATCACGACGGCCTTTGCCGCCGGGGCGACATCCAGCCCGATCGAGGGCGAGGTGAAATAGTCGCGGTAGTTGTCCACGCCGATGGTCTGGTACGTCGTGATGCCGTCGTGCGTGTACAGAAAGCTGCCATCGCTCAGAGCCACACTGGCCTTGACCTTGATCGGGAGGCTCCAGGTGATGATGCCGTAGTGATAGGAGCGCACGTGCTCGCTGGTCAGCGTCGTCGTCCCGCCCAGGGTCGCGCGCGCGGTCGGATCGATCAGATCGACAAAGCCCGTGTCGCTGCCCCGCGCCGCGGCCGCCAGGGACGTCCAGTCGCCTTCGAGGTCGTAGTTGTAGGCGGAGCGGTCGCCGGAGTAGAGCTCGAGGCAGCCGGTCGGGTTGTTGAACCCGCTGCCGCTCGCCTCGAGCGACTCGCAGATCTGCACCGAGAAGATGTAGTACTCGAGGCTCTCGAGCCCGGGGCGTACCGCGCCACCGCCGGCAAATGCGAGCAGCTGATTCAAACCGCCGGAGGAGACCGCCGGCGTCGCGATGCGCATCTCGATGCCCGCCTCGCCCGTGGTGCTCGAGGTGCCGCCCGTGCCCGAGCCAGCGGCGCCGCTGCCGGCGCTGCCCCCATTGCCGCTGCCGCCCGAGCCGGCAGAGCCAACATTGCTGAGCGCGTCATCCTTCGAGTTGCCGCAGCCTGCGACGAACACACCGCAAGCCAGTGCCCCCATCGCCCCCCAACGTCGCGAGATCATGTGCTCTCCAAACGGATTTACATGCCTCGACTTGAACAGGTCCGGAACGGACGGAGCAATCCAAACGCAGGCGGGCGGGCGGCTGTACCAAAACGGCTCGACGTGAGCCGTGCAGGCATCCCGCCGCGTGCCAGCGGCTCCGCCACGCCGCCGCCAGCGCCCGTCAGCTAGTAGCGCCCGGTACGCCGGCACGCGCCGCGGAACGGGCGGAAAAAACCGGAGCCGTGATCCGCCACACCGTCGCCACGAGCACGATGGCGCCGCCGGCGAGCGCCCAGGGCCCCGGTCGTTCCCCGGCGAGCAGGAACGTCCAGACCGGATTGAGCACCGGTTCCAGGAGCACGAGCAGCGACGCCTCCAGCGCACGGGTGCGTGCCACGCCTCGCACGAAGCACAGGTAGGCCAAGCCGAGCTGGAACACGCCGAGGTAGGCCAAGATCCACAAGTCGGTCGGGCGTGGCTCGGGCCCGGTGAACCAGAGCGGCAACGCGCACAGCGCCGTCAGGCCATTGCCGAGCACCAGGGCGGTCGCCGTCGAGCCCGCTCGAGCGGAGCCCGCGCTCTTTGCCGTGGCGATGCTCCGGAAGCCGACGATGCACAGCGCAAACGCGATGCCCGCCGCCACCGCCACCAGATTGCCCGTGAGCTGCCCGGGCGAGAGCTCATCCAGGAAAAACAGGCTCAGCCCGAGCACGTAGATGGGCACGCTCGCGAGCTCCGCCCGAGTGGGGCGCTCTCTGAGCCAACGTGCCGACGCCAACATCACCCAGAGTGGGGCGGTGGATTGCAGAAAGATCGCGTTGGCGGCCGTCGTCAGCTTGTTGGAGACGGCGAATAACCCCACCGTCGCTGCATACGTAACGGCGGTCAGCCAGACCGCTCGGGTAGGCCGCCGCCGCGCCTCCGGCACCACCAGCAGCAAGAACAGCCCGGCTACGAACGAACGCCCACACGCGATCTGGATGCCCGACAGCTGGCACAGCTTCATCGCGGCGCCCGCCGTGGACCAGAGCACGGCAGCGCTGAGCAGTAAGAGACGACTCTGCAGCATGGGGGCGGGAACCTAGCATCGTCGCGGCGCGGTGACCCGGGGGGTGAATTTGTGGACACCCCCCACCTGGGATCGATTCGCGGTAGGCTGGAAGCCTCGGGCCGCGCGGCCGCCCCCCTATGAACACGAAGCTGCTCGTCGATTCCATCGTGCGGCAAACCACGGTCCTGATCGCGCAGCTGTGCACGGCCGCCGGCGTGCGCGCCCCGCTCGCGCAGATCGCCGATCAGGTGTTCCTCGGGCTGTCTCGCGAGCTGGAGGCGCAGGGCGTCGGACGCAAGGTGGCCGCCGACATGTTTGGTCTGGCGCTGCGCAGCTATCAGAAGAAGGTCCAGCGCCTGACCGAGAGCGAGACCCAGCGCGACAAGACGCTCTGGGAGGCGATCATCGACTTTCTGCGCGAACAGGGGGGTGCCCCGCGGCGGCGCATCTTCGAACGCTTCCAGCGCGACGACGAGAGTGCCGTGGCGGCGATCCTCAACGATCTGGTCAGCAGCGGGCTCGCGTACTCGACCGGGCGCGGCGGCAGCGCCGTCTTCGGGCTGACCTCCGCCGTGGATCGCGAGCGCATGGCCGACGAGGACCAGAGCGCCACCTTGCCGGCGATGTTGTGGTTGGTCGTGTATCGGGAAGGGCCGCTCGCGGCCGCAACCCTGGCGGAGCGGTTCGGGATCGACCTGCCCAGCGTCGAGTCCCTGCTCGGCGAACTGGAGCGCGACGGGCGCGTGCAGCGCGACGACAGCGGGCGCTATCGCTCGGGCACAATGACGATCGCGGTCGGCGACCGGGCCGGCTGGGAAGCAGCGGTGCTCGACCACTTTGCGGGCGTGGCCAAGGCGATCGCCGCCAAAGTGCGGCTCGGGCCACAGTCGGAGCTCGCGGAATGGATCGGCGGCACCACGCTGTCCTTCGACGTGCACCCCGGCCACCCTCTCGAAGGAGAGGTGTATGCCCTGCTGAAAGACGTGCGCGCCAGCGTCAACGATCTCTGGCACCGGCTGGCGGCGCACAACCGCGCGCATCCCATCGCCGACGGGGAAAAGATCAAAGTCACCTTTTACCTCGGGCAAAACGTGGAGCGGCCCGACCCCGCCGATGCCGCTGACCGTAGCCTCGACGCCGTGCCGGGCCGCGACCCCGCCGGGGACAGCGAGGTTACGAGCGAGAACGACACGAGCGAGGGCGGCACGGACCGCGCCGCAGACACCGAGGGAGAGAACCAATCATGAGCATGCACCCCTGGCGATGTTCGATCCTGGCGCTCGGTGCGCTCACGCTGTCGCTCGCGCTGAGCTCGTGCGGCAAGGTAGCGGATCGCAACCGGCTCCAGCTCGACAGCAACACCAACTGGCTCGTCTCCTGCCAGGCGGACAATCAGTGCAGCGGTTCCTTGCGCTGCTACTGCGGGCAATGCACGCAACCCTGCGCGCAGGACGATCAATGTTCACGCCTCTCCGGAGCAGTCTGCGCCGAGTCGGGGGAGGCCGTGTGCGGGCAGCAGGCCAGCCCGGGCGGGCTGTGTGTGCTCGACTGCAGCCAAGACAACGACTGCGGGGAGAACTTCAGCTGCAACGCTGGCCAGTGTGTGCCCGTGCCCATCACTTTGCCCGAGCCGGAGGAGTGCCGCTCCGACGTCTTCTCGGACTGGGATCAGCTCTATTCCCTGGTCGCCAGCGACCTGAGCCTCCAGGACCCCGAGGACCAGCCCTTCTTGCGCTACGTCAGCCTTGGCAATCGCTACCTGACGGGGGATTGCTCGAACGTGGCCGAGCGCCAGGCGCTCAGCAAGCTCATCAACAGCCTATCGATCAGCGCCACCATCGAGCGACCGGCCCCGATCAATTTGGACCTGAATCTGTTCCGCATCGATCTCCGCGACTACGACTGGGATCGTGCCATCCTGGTCGATGGCCAGATCTACCGCGATGGCTGGGAAGTGCTGGTCGCGAACAACCCGTACGCAGTTCCGTTCGTCGGAGACGACGCCGATGCCGTAATCGACGGCACGCAAGCGCAGGTGCCGCTGATGCTCGCCAGCCCCCTGCTCGCCGTGGCTACGCAGCCCGAGGTGTACTACGGGCTGCTCGAGATACCGGATGATCTCTCCTCGTTCTGGACGGATAGCCTGGGCATCGACCGGACGACATTGCCCACAGTGCAGGCCGGCTTCGTCGATGGCAGTGAGCTTTTGGCTCAGCAATGGCCCATGGAGGTGCACGCCGGCTACGCATGGCAGATTTCTGAAGTGGGACGGGGGCCCGGCGGTTTGTTTGACAATCCGCTCGCCCCGCCGCTCGGCGGGCAAGAGCTCATCTTCACGTTGCCGAACGGGCTGCCTGCCTTCGCCTTCTCCGTCTCGGAGCTGGACGGGAGGCGGCTCACCCGCTCGTCCTCCTTCAGCGATCCCAGCGAGGCCGACGGCCTGGCAACGGCGCCGCGCTCGAGCCTGCGGCGGCATCCGCTGCGCGTCAACGTGCGCGACGAGGTGCTCGACTACGTGCTCGCCAACCCCAGCGCCTTTGACGCCGCGACCGCCGCGCTGATCCGGCAGCGCTTTGCCGGCCCCGCCGAGCTCGCGCTGCGCCTGGAGCGAGACTACGAGACCTTCACGCTGCCCGCGCTGGAGAGCGCCGGCATCGATCCCGGCCTGGCGGAGCCCATCACGCTGATCGCGTCCAACTTCGACCGTGATGTCACGCTGGCGCGCGCCGCCAGCGAGCTGCTGGTCACGCCGCAAGAGCTGCTGGACAACCTTGCGCTGCTCGACCCCGCCATGGCCGTCCTGGATGGTGGCACGCTGGCGCGCAGCGACTTCACCCAGTTGTATCTGGAGTCCCTGTGCCTGCTGAGCGTCGTGCTCGAGAACCAGCCCTCACCAGAGGTCTGCTTCTGAGCGGGCTCCGGGCCCCGCGGGACACATCTGAGCGGGCTCCGGGCCCCGCGGGACACATCTGAGCGGGCTCCGGGCCCCGCGGGACACATCTGAGCGGGCTCCGGGCCCCGCGGGACAACAGGGGCGAACTTCTGTTCGCTTGTCCGCCTCGCTTCCGGCGCGCAGATTGAACTCACTCGGAAACACCGGCGACGCGCCGGTGACAAGTGGAGGAGAGTTCAATATGAATTTTTATCATCGCGGCGCTTCTGGACGAAGCCTGACGTGCTCGCTGCTCGGTGGCCTGTGTGCCGCATGGCTCGGGACGGCGTGCTCGGCGCAAAACCCGGACTCGCTCGAGGAGCTGCAGCAAGGCCTACAGAGCGGGCGGGAACGCTCCTCGAAAGAGTTCCGCCACTCGGGGCCTCGCCGCGGACACAGACACGGGCGCGGGCACGGGCGCGGGCATGGGGGCACTCCCCCGCCGCCGCCGGTCGCGTGTAGCGCTCTCATCGATCCGGATGCTCTGTATGCCACAATCAATGCGGACCTCGCGGGCATCGACGCGGACGACCTGCCCTTCGTGCGCTACCTGAGCCTGGCCGACCTGTCCAACGCCTGCAAAGGCTCGCTGGACGGCGACCGCGCGGCGCTCTCCAAGTTGATCAACAGCCTGTCGATCAGCGCCACCCTGACCCAACCGCTGGCGGTGGACGCCGCCGAGACCCTGTATCGCATCGATCTGCGCGACTACGACTGGGATCGCGAGATCGTGGTCGGCGCCACGCGCTTCGTCGACGCCTGGGAAGCCCTGCTTTCGGAGAGCCCCTACGCGCTGCCGTTCGTGGGGGACGACGCCGACGATGCCGTCAGCGATACCGGGACGAGCGTGCCGGTGCTGTTCGGCAGTGCCTTCGTCGCGGCCGCGGCCAGCGCTCCCCTGTACTATGCTCTGCTCGGCATCTCCGCCGATCTGGATGACCAGCTAGAGAACGAACTCGGCATCGACGTGGCGAACGCTCGCGCCACCGGTGAAACGGTACGTGCCGGCTTCGTCGCGGACGGGCTCGAGGGTGAGACGCAGTTTCTGGCCGAGCGCTTCTTCATAGAGTTTCGCGCCGGCGTGGCCTGGCAGATCTCCGAGTTTGGCGGCGACCTGTTCGAGGATCCGCTGGGCAACGCCAGCGGCGAGCGAGAGCTCATCTTCACCTTGCCGAACGGCCTGCAGGGTCACATCGTGGCGGATGCCGACGGCCACGTGAAGAACTCCTCCGACGTGGTCATCGATCTGGAAGCTTCCGATTTCCGCGCGAGCGTCGCCAACTCCTACTTCCGCCTGCGCGCCCAGGGCGTCGACGTACAGGACGAAGTCCGCCCCTTCGTGCTCGCCAACCCGGGTGACTTCAGCGCGGCAGAGCGCAACGCCATCCTGGCCGTGTACCCTGCCGCAGACGACCTCGAGGCTCTGCTCGACGCCGACCGCAGCAACTTCTTCGCCGCTTCGCTCGCACGCTTGGGCCAAGACATCGACGCCGCTCCCGAACCGGTGTCGCAAACTTTTGCGAACTTCAACGCCGACGTCGATCTGGCCACGGCCGCGGGTGAGCTGATGGTGACTGCCGACAACCTGCGCGACAACCTGGCGCTGCTCGATCCGGCGCTCAGCGTGCTGGACGGCGGCCGCGTGGACCGCGGGGATTTCACGCAGCTGTACGCCCAGTCCTTCTGCATCCTGGGCGTCGTGCTCGAGAATCAAGTCGACCCCGCCGTCTGCGACCTCGTCCTGCTTCCGTGACCTCCTACCTGTGACACTTGCCAAGCCCCGCTAGGTCGCTACTCCAGGAGCGACCTGGCGGGGCACGGCGCTCATCCCCCCGGGCTCGCACGGCACCGGAGCTGCCGCGGCCGTTGAGCCAGCCCGCCGTCCCCGCTTGCATCCCCGGGCGGCACGGACCAAAGCTCGGGCGTATGGAATTCGTGGTGGGCCTCTTGCTGGGCGCCGTGGCGTGGCTCGTGCTGCGCTACGGAGTCAGCGGTTTCTTCGTGATCGAGCCCAACGAGCGGGCCGTACTCTGCAGCTTCGGCCGTGCCGATCGCATGGGTAACCTGAGCACGCTACAGGATCCGGTGGCGCAGGTGCTGAACGCGGACGAGCGCGAGCGCTATGCCTACCCGCAGGTCCACGTGGTGCAACCCGGCTTTCACTGGCGGTTGCCCTGGCAAACCGTACATCGTGCCTCGATCGCCACGGCCACGGTGTCGATCGCGCTCGACCCGCAAGATCCGCGCGCCAACGCCAGCGGGCAAGTCCTGGAGGCGGTCACCAAAGACCAGCTGAACACGGGCCTGCGGGGTCAGATCCGTTTTACGGTGTCCGAGCGCAACCTGTATGCCTACCTGTTCGGCGTGCGCAACCCGGTGGCCCACATCATGGGCTACTTCGTCTCGATCCTGCGCGACCGCATCGCCAACTTCGAGGCCCCCAAGGCGGCGGCCGCCGAGGGTACTGCGGTGATCGACCCGATCAGCGCCGCGCAGGGCATCTCGATCAACGATCTGCGCAAGAACCTGCGCGACCTGAACGAGCACATGGACCGCGACTGCGCCTCCTCTTCCGCGCGCTACGGCGTGCGCCTGGACGCCGCCTTGATCACCAGCATCGACCCGCCCAACGAGGTCGATTCGGCCCTGGCCGCGATCAATACCGCACACAACCACGTGTCGAGCGAGATCAGCCTCGCCCAGGCCTCCGCCGATCAGCGCATCGTGCAATCCCGGCGCGCGGTCGAGATCGAAACCTTGAACGCACAGGCCGAGGTGCAGCCGCTCCTGGCCCTGGCCGAGCAGCTGCGCGAGCTCGGCGGTATCGGCGGCCCCGGCGCGGTCGACGCCTACGTGCGCAACGCCAAGCTGCCGCTCCACAAGCGCATCCGCAGCCTGCTCATCACGAGCCACCACACGGAGGACGGGCAGTGAACGACGCCTCTTCCTGGCTCTGGTTCAGCGGCCTCTTCTTCGGCCTGGGGTTGGTCCCCGCAGCGCTCTGGGTGGCCCGCACCTTCTCGCTCTACGTCGTGGTGCGTGAGGGCGAGAACATCGTGTACGAGCTCTTCGGCAACGTGCGCCTGGAGCTGAAAGAGCCGGGCCTCTACTCCCCCTGGGTCGCCATGGGCCCGCTCGCCGCGCTGGTGCCGATCTTCGGCAAGAAGCAACACGTCGACGTACGGCTCGATCAGGCCTACCTGCGCAGCCTACCGGTCAATTCCGAGGAAGGCGCGCCGATGGGCATCGGCGTCTGGTGCGAGATGAAGGTGAGCGACCCGGTCGCGTACCTGTACAAAAATGCCAACCCGACCGGGTCCTTGCGAGCCAACCTCTCGAACGCCACCGTGCGCTGCCTGAGCAACATGAAGCTCGTGGACATGCTGGAAGAGCGGCACTCCATGAGCCGGGTCGTGCGCAACGAGGTCTCGCTACAGTCGCAGGAGTGGGGCTACCTGGTGGGCAGCGTCTACATTCGCAAGGTGCACTTCCGGGACGTCGGCATGATCGCGCAGATCGAACAGAAGGTCGTCAACCGGCTGCGCCAGGTGACGGCGGCGATCCAGCAAGAGGGCACCAACCGCGTCAACGTCATCCACTCCGCCGCCGAGCGCGAAGCTGCCGTGGAGTTTGCCAAGGCCGCCGCCACGCGCCCGCGCATCGTGGGTGAAGCGCTCGGCCGCATCAGCCAGAACCCCTCCATCGCCCAGGCACTGTTCGAAGTCCTCGAGACCCAGAACGCGCTGCAGAGCCCCCTGCTCGAGGTCGACATCCTGCCTCCCGGCACCCCCGTCTGGTACGGCCTCACGGGCAGCAACCACCCGCCCCCGCCCAGGCCCAAATCGGCGCGAGACAAGTAGCTGGGCCCGGCTGAATCGACTCAGTCCACGGTCCATCGGCAGCCGCCTCGGCCGCCTGGATGGTCGTCAGCATCGATGCTTCCCCTCATCCCGCAGGGCATAGCACGATTTAGTCGATTTAGTGACTTGAATTCGACCAAATCGACCACAAGATATAGCTATGAAAGAGCCGCCGCCAAACGCAGCACGAATCTTGGGACGCTTTTCCGCGACGCGAGAGAGCCGGGTTCTCAGCATGCTGGTGGCTGCGTGCGCGCTCTTGGCTCACCGGCGCGCAGCGGCCGGCGGCGTCGAAGCGGACTTCGAAGCAGGGGTCGTCTCCGCGAGCAGGAACGACGTGCGAATTCCCGGGGTCGGAGGCAGCGATCTGTCGCTGGTGGACGATCTGTCAGCGCCGCCGACCCCCGTATTCCGGCTGCGAGCTGGATATCGTTTCGGCGCTCGACACTTGCTGTCCGCGCTGTACGCCCCGCTGCGGCTCAACGCGACGGGCGTGCTGGACGCGACGCGACCTTTGCCGGACAAACCTACGCCGCGGGTAGCTCCGTGCTGGGCGTGTATCGCTTCGATTCGTATCGACTCACCTATCGCTATAGCTTCGTCCGCAATGAGACCATCGAGCTTGCGGGCGGACTCACCGGCAAGATTCGCGATGCCGAGATCAGCCTCTATGGAGCGGAAACGGCGAGGAAGACGAACACGGGCTTCGTCCCACTACTGAATTTTCACCTGGAGTGGCGACCCACAGGGGGCTCGTTCGGCCTGCTGCTGGACGGTGACGCGCTCGCCGCGCCACAGGGACGAGCCGAGGACATCTTGCTTGCGGCGACCTGGGCAGCCAATGATCAGATGGTGCTCCGGATCGGCTACCGGATGGTCGAGGGCGGAGCCGACAACGACGAGGTCTACAACTTTGCCTGGCTACACTACGCCGTCGCTGGCGTCGACTTGCGATTCTGAAGAGGGAGACATGCCAGCAACGCTCAGCCCGTTCGACATCGAGGTCTTCTACGATGGCGCGTGCCCGCTCTGCATGCGGGAGATCCGGATGCTCCAGGGCCGCGACCGGAGGCAGCGCATCCGCTTCGTCGACATTGCCGCGGACGGCTTCGACGCGGCCTCGGTGGGCCTGACCTGGGAGGCGCTGATGGACCGGATCCGTGGTCGCCTGCCCGACGGCACGCTGGTCGAGGGCGTGGAGGTGTTCCGGCGCCTGTATGCTGCGGTCGGCTTCGGTCCGCTGGTGGCGCTGACGCGCCTGCCCGGCATCGCTCCGCTGCTCGACGTCGCCTACCGCGCGTTCGCCAGGCATCGGCTCCGCCTCACTGGGCGTTGCGTGGACGGCGCGTGCGAGCTCCGCGGCAAGCCGCGCACGCTTCCCGGCGATCCGCGGTGACCACGAGGAGCATCGTCTGGTTTCGCGGCAAGGACCTGCGCCTCTCGGACCATGCGCCGCTCCGGGAGGCCCTGGCCGGCGGCGAGGTCATCCCGCTGTTCGTGCTCGACCCGCATTTCTTTGCGCCTGCCCGCGCGCGCGAGCTGCCGCACCACCTGCAGTTCTTGCTCGACTCGCTCGCTGCCCTCGAGGCCGCACTCGCGGAACGCGGCTCACGCCTGCTCGTCGTCGCCGGCAAGAGCGTGGAGGTCGTCCCGCGTCTGGCGCGCGAATGGCACGCCGATCGCGTGCTCGCTCAGCGCAGGATCGAACCGTTTGCGCGCGAGCGCGACCGGCGCATCCGCGAGGCACTGGGCGAAAAATTCGAGCTGTACGAGGGCGAGACGCTGCTGCCTCCGGGCACGCTGCGCACGGGCGCGGGCAGGCCGTACTCGGTGTTCAGCCACTTCGCCCGGGCGTTTCATCAGACGGCGATCATCGGTACACCGCTACCGCTGCCGCGTCGTTTGCCTCCCCTGCCGAAGGACGTGGGCGCCCGCATGGCCGCCATCCCCACCTGTGAACAGCTCGGCATCGAGCGCAATCCGGCTCTGCTTCCAGGAGGAGAGCAGGCAGCGAAGGCGCGGCTCCGCCGCTTCCTGCGGCATGCCGCGGCGGCGTATCGAGAGAACCGCGATCGGATGGACCTCGCCGGCACGAGTCGACTATCGGCGGACCTCAAGTTTGGCACCCTCTCGGCGCGCCAGGTCTGGGCCGCGGTCGAAGACGCTCTCGAGGGGACGCCGGCGGCGCGCTCGTTTCTGAATGAGCTGGTCTGGCGCGAGTTCACCCACAGCACGCTCTGGGACCGGCCCGAGCTGCTCGAGCAGCCTTTCCGGCCCGCCTTCGAGGGCTTTCCCTGGCACAGCGACGAGGCGCCCTGGCAGGCGTGGGCGCTCGGCAAGACCGGATATCCCATCGTGGACGCCGCGTCCCGCCAGCTGCTCGGCGAGGGTTTCGTTCACAACCGTGCCCGCATGATCTCCGCCAGCTTCCTCTGCAAGCACCTGCTCATCCACTACCAGCGCGGCGAGGCGCACTACCTGCAGTACCTCACCGACGGAGACTGGGCGCAGAACAACGCCGGCTGGCAGTGGTCGGCCGGCTGCGGTTGCGACGCTCAGCCCTATTTTCGCATCTTCAATCCCGTCACGCAGGGCGAAAAGTTCGACCCCGAGGGCAGCTACGTGAGGCGCTGGGTGCCCGAGCTCGCACAGCTGCCGGCACGTCATATCCATCGCCCGTGGGAGGCACCGGACGCCGTCCTGCGCGCCGCGGGGGTTCGGCTCGACTCGACGTACCCGCGGCCCATCATCGACCATCGCTTCGCCCGCGGGCGCTTCCTGGCCGTCGCGGCGCGGCACCTCGAGCGCCACACGCGAGCCGGGCTGGCCTCGCAGAACGGGTCGGCCGCAGCGCGATGATCGACATCCAGCGTAGCTCCGGAACGGCACGCAGCCAGCGCGGTGAGTTCGGCTCCCTCGCACAGTGGCCGGCTCCGATGGCTCTTGATTTCACGGGTACCACCGTTTTTGGCTCGGGCCGCACGGCATTTGACGGGCCGGCAACAACAACGGCGCCCACTCGCCCGTTTCGGAGTAGCTTGGCCGCATCACACCGATGCGGAGGCCATGATGATGAATCCGTTCGCACTGGGCTCGCGCCCGAAGGTTGTGGCATGCCTGAGCGTGACATTGTTGGCGGGCTGCGGCGCGGTCAGCAATGACCCGGTGCCCGTAGAGGTGGAGGAGGGTCCGCCTCCAGCGGGGGTCTTGTTTCCAAACCTGACGGACGATGGCGCCTCGACCCCTGCAGCGACGGGCACGGCCATGCCGGCGGACTTCACCGCGGCCGATCGCGGTGGGTGGAAGCTGGGCAGCGCGCTCTCGATGGACCCAGAGGCCGCGCCCTCGGCAGCCGCAGACAATCGAACCGATGGCTGCGGCTCCGTTTTGACTGGCGTGCTGCGCGACATCTCCGAAGGCCACTCCGACTTCGGTGGGGACATCACCAACCTGCAGCGTGGTCTGGTGCAGGACGCCCTCGGGGCAGACGGCAAGCCTGTGCTTCGCCCCAACTTCGACGAGGGCTTCATCCGGAGCGCTGACAGTTTTCGACAATGGTACGAGAGCGTGCCCAGCGTGAATCTGCCGTATGCCCTGGCGCTCTATCTCGAGCCGAACAACGGCAAATTCAGCTTCGAAAGCCATGACTTCTTTCCGCTCGACGGCGCCGGCTTCGGCAACGAAGAGCAGAACCACAACTTCTCCTTCACGTTCGAGCTGCACACCCGCTTCCGCTACCAGGGAGGCGAAGTGTTTCAGTTCAGTGGCGACGACGATCTGTGGGTGTTCATCAATGGCAGGCTCGCCATCGATCTGGGGGGCGTGCACGGCGCGGCCAGCCAAAACCTCGTGCTCGACAGCGCCGCGGGCCGCTTGGGCATCGTCCCGGACAACGAGTACGCGCTCGACTTCTTTCAGGCCGAGCGCCATGCGACGCAGTCCAACTTTCAGATCGACACGACGCTCGAGTTCACCAACTGCGGCGTGTCGACCATCGTTCGCTGACGTCCAATCCGCCCAGGCCCCGTTCAGGCCGCCTGCACCGATCAGGATCGACCGTCCCGCGTCTGAAGAAGCCCGGAGTTGCATCGAAATTTCGGCTGGTACGGCTCGGCCTGCAGGTTCCCCAGAAGTCGGCGATTGCCCCGAGCTCAGCCACCCGATATCTCGGGGCCAATGCCCTGGGACCTGGTCCTCCTGCTGCAACACCTCCCCGACCCCGCCATCGTCGTCGACTGGGCGGGCGCGGTGCACGCCGCGAACCGGCTCGCCGTCGACTGGCTCGGCCTGGCGGGGCCGGCCGTGGATTGCCGCGCCCAGGTGCCCTGCGCTGCGAAGCATTGGTTGGCTCGCGATTCGGTAGCGGCGCTCCAGCAAGCCCTGGTGCCCAACGCGTGGGGGACAGTATGTGAGCTCGAGCTGAGCGGCACCGCCGGCGGGCGCCGGGTGGAAGCCCGTCATCGGGGAGCACCGCTGCCGGATTCCGGACACTGGCTGCTCACGCTGCGCGAAATCGCCAGCACTCCCGCGCAGCGCGCCGAACGAGAGACGGCGCTGCGTCGCCTGCATGAGGCCGTCATCACGCGCGCCATTGGCATCTACGAGCATGACCACGAGAGCGGAGAAATCTACGCCTCGGCGGCGCTGCGTGCGCAATATGGCCTGGGCGCCAGCGACACGCTGACGATCCAGTCCTTCGCCGGAGCCACCCATCCCCACGATGGCCAGTTCCTGCTTCAGGAAATTGCCAAAGCGCACGACCCCGCGGGAGACGGAAGCTTCGACGTGCGCCACCGTATCTTGCTGCCTTCGGGCGAGGTCCGCTGGCTGCACACGCGGGCGACCACGCACTTCCAGGTGGCGCCAGCGGGCGGGCGCGAAGCCTCTCGGACGCTGGGCTCGTGCATCGACATCACGCGCGAGCATGAGAATGAGCTCCGCATCCGGCGTCTCGCGGCGATCCTGGACGCCACGCCCGACGTCGTGGCCACCACCGAACTCGATGGCCGCCTCACCTACTTGAACGCCGCGGGCAGGCGCCTGCTCGGTATACCGCTCGAACACCCCTTGCTCGACGCCCAAGTGACCGTCTTGGTGCCGGACGCGCTGCAGGCCGAGTTCGAGCGCGAGCTGGTGCCGCGAGCAATCGAGCACGGCAGCTGGGCCGGCGAGTTTCAGCTCGCGCGGCCGGGGCGGTCCCCGATGCTCGTGGCGTTGGTCGTGCTCGCTCACCAGCAGACGCGTTCGACGGGCGCCTACCTATCGTTGATCGCGCACGACATGACCCAGCAACGAGAGCTCGAAGAGCGGCTCTTGCACGCTCAAAAGTTGGAAGCCATCGGACGACTGGCAGGGGGCGTCGCGCATGACTTCAACAACCTACTGAGCGTCATCTTCAGCTTTGCCAGCCTGGTCAGTCAGAATCGCGACGTGCCTGAATCTGCACGCCGCCAGACGCAGGAGATATTGCGTGCCGGCAAGCGCGCAGCCGATCTGACCGGGCAGTTGCTTTCGTTCAGCAAGAAGCAGGTGCTCAAACCACGAGTATTCTGTGTCGGGCACGCGCTGCGGACGATCCAACCCATGCTGCGGCGCCTGTTGGGCGAAACCATCACGGTCGAGCTGGTGCTCCCTCCCGGAGAGCTGAAGATCAAAGCCGACCCCAGCCAGTTCGAACAGGTACTGCTCAACCTGATCGTCAACGCCAAGGACGCGATGCCCAACGGCGGGCGGCTCAGCATCCACGCGCAGCACGAGCCGGCGAAAGAGACCTCGGGGCCGGACGCGACCGTCGTTCCGCCGCCGGCCCAGGTTTGGATTCGCGTGAGTGATACGGGTGTTGGCATGTCCCCGGACGTTCAGGCGCGAGCGTTCGAGCCGTTCTTCACCACCAAGCCGAGTGGCGAGGGCACCGGCCTCGGTCTGTCCACCGTGTTCGGCATCGTGACCCAGAGCGGTGGCGACGTCGCGCTCGACAGTGCCGAAGGCTTCGGCACCACATTCCACCTTCGCCTGCCGAGCACGGTGGAGCCGATGGCGCCGATGGATCGGGTGGCTCCGCCGCCCGTCGATGGGGCGGGGGCGGTCGTGTTGGTGGTGGAGGACGAGCCCCAGCTCCTGGGTGTGCTCGTGGCGGTGCTCAGGGAGGCGGGCTACCAGCCCTTGGCGGCCAGCGGTGCGCTCGAAGCCCTGGAAATCGTGGGGCGGCATCCGGGCGGACTGGATCTCATCCTGACGGACGTGGTGATGCCCAAGCTGAGCGGTCCGGCGTTGTCGGACCAGCTAGCCAGTGACGGATTCCAGATCCCCATCGTGTACATGTCCGGCTACACGGGCTGCGCGATCGCGGATCCGGGTGTGCTGGATGCTGCGGCGGGGTTTCTCGCCAAGCCGTTTACCCCGGAGCAGCTATTCGAAACGCTCGGCCAGGCGCTGCAGCGGTAGCCAGGCTCCGCCGGGCGCGGGTCGCAGCGCGTGCTCAGCGAGCGGCCGCGATGTTTCGTGGTGCAGCTGTTACCGCGCTGTCACAGAACGGCACGGCCAGACCGTCAATCCTGGAGCTGCCTCATTGCGGCGGAGCATTGGATCTTGCGCTTCGTTGCACACGGCTGCTTCCGGTGGCCAAAGCTGGGCCACGGCTAAATCGTGCCGAGCGCGGGCCGTTCTTGTGGGATCGTGGCCGAAGAAAAGCGTACTTCCCAGGGCAAGCCCGCACCGGCAGCGGATCCAGACAGCGCAACGTCGGGGCAATACGTTCGGCAGGAGCCCGCTCGAGAGGCGTCGTTCAGCGCCAAATCGGCGACGCGCCGCTCCCTTGGCGGCCCGCGGGCTCGCAGCCCGGGGCTAGCGCAGCCGAAGCCTTTCGTCGCACAGGACGAGGACCAGACCCTGCGCTCCGGCAAGGCTCCCGTGCGCATGAGTCTGCGCATGCGGCGGGTCGCCGCCGGCCAGGCGCAGGAGCAAGCACAGCGCCCAGATGCCAGCGTTCGCGTGGCCCTGCGTCTGGCGGGACGCATGTTCGAGCTACCGCTCGGCGGGCGAGCGGTGGCGGGGCGCGCCCCGGAGTGTGAACTGCCAATCCTGGACCACCGTTGCTCGCGCCGACACGTCGAGTTTTCGCGCTCGGACGACGGAGTGGTCACGGTCTGCGATCTGGGCAGCAGCAACGGCACCTATGTGAACGGGATCCGCATCGACACCGCGCGCCGGCTGGCGCTGGGGGACTGGATCACGCTCGGCAACGAGACCTTCGAGCTGTGCATCGCAGCGGACGCAGAGCGCGCGGCGACGCCCACGATCCCGGTCAAGCGGGGGCCCGAGGCGAGCAGCGACCGCAACTCCGCGCTCGAGGCCAAGACCAAGACCGACCCCGGGAGCCCCCTGCTCTCGATCGCCAGCTTCACCGCCCAAGCGACCAGCCACGCTGCCACGCCGGTCTCGCCCGCCGCGATCGAAGGGCCACTGCGCGCCCTGCTGCGGCAGATCGAGCGCGGCGAATCCCTCGAGCCGGACGCTCCCGAGATGGCAGCGCTCGTGGCGCTGCGCATGGCCAGCGTGACCAAAGAGGCGAGCTGGTTGAGCTACTGCTTCGACCTCTACGCCGCGCTCGGCCAGCCGCTGTCACCCGATCTGCTCGACCGCGTGCGCGAAGCGCTGCTGTGCGTGCCACAGCCAGAGGCCGCGCCCTTCCGCGCCTACCTCGAACGACTGGCACGGCTCGAGCAGAGCGCGCCCGACGAGCACCGCCGCCAGCTCATCGCCGAGCTGACTGCGCTGCGCGGCTGCTTCGACTGATCAGCGCCCCTCCCCGCCTTCCTTGCCGTGAGCAGCGTTCTGCGCGCGCCACTTGTTCCAGAGCGCCCATTATCGGTGGCGCCAATTACCGGCCTTGGCAGATTCTCTACGATTTCGCCGCGCTGCGGAAGGCAGCCGCGAGCTCATCTCGGCTTTCCAGCAGGGCAGCGCAGCGTCACATCCGCCGCTCGAACCTCTGCGTTCCAGATACAATGAGGGATGCCCTGCGAGTCGGTGAGGCTCGGGCGCTGGCAGATCGCGCCGTAGTATTTGCCAAAGAAATTCACGAGCCGATGGCGGTCGCCCTTCTGCTCGAACACGCCTTCGACCGGGACGGATACCGTCGCCCAGGCGACGCCGCCGGAGGTGAAGACAGGTGTTCCAGGTGCGAGTCTTCCAACGCAGTAGGTGGGGGGCGGCCCGGAACGGTGCGCGCCACCCAGGCGCCCGTGGCCGTCCAGGTCGCTGCCACTGCCGTCGGCGGGTTGGAACAGGCCCTCCTGGACCCAGCCTTCGATCAGCAAGACGTAGCCGCCCAAGACCAGGCGGATCTTCTTCCAACCCGGTGTGGTTTCGAGCAGCGTCGCTGAGAAAGCCGCAAGGAACCGAGCACCGGTCGCCGTCGCGCGCACCCCGATACCAGCACCGGATGACATACCGGGCCGTGCGTAGATCTCGAACGAGGTCTCTTCGTAGTGGTGCGGGTCTCCCTCGCCATCGCCGAAGGGTGTGAGCATCAACGGGTTCTGCCCCAGCACCCGGTCCCAGTCTCGAGCGGGCCACGGAGTTTGCAGGATCGGCGCCCGGCCGGCGTCGAGCGCGCCGCCGAGCGCCGCACACGGCACCTCGAAGGGGCCGAGTTCGAGATCCGGCGCGTACTCGCCGAGGACTTCGCTGCCGCGCGTCCCCTCGCGCTCGCTCGCAGATCTGCCGATGCCGACGAAGCCAGAGCAATTCCCGGCCGCCTCACGCCGGACCTGATGCAGCCCGAGGCCGCGTGCCAGCATCACCTTGGGCGAGGCCTGCTCGATTTGGCGCTCGAGATAATAGGCCGGAAAGAGCGTCACCGCGTCAAAGCGCAGCGGCTCGAGCACGGTCAGGAACGTCGGAGCGCTGGAGTCGTCGCCGAGCAGGAAGTGAGCAGGCAGGCCCGAGATGAATTGGTGGACGGGCGCGCTGGTCGTCCCCAGCGTCCACACGTGCAGCCTGCCGCAGTTGCGCAGGTAGATGCTGCCGTCCGCGGTTCCCGCGACGCCCGGCTGGAGCGGCGCGGTAGCACAAGCGCTCAGCGCAACTGCAACTAACCCCGGCAGGCGCCAGCCCATCCGCTCAAGGTAATCCAGCTGTGCCGAACGCCCAGCGGAAATTCTCGGCTACATCCTCACCGCCGCGGGCGCCAGCGCCTCTCGGCTCTTCCTCCGCCGGGGTCTGCGCGGCCGCCAGCGAGGTGACACCGATGGAGCAGATTCTGTACTGTCCGTATGACCTGTGGGCATTGGGAATTTTTCTCGGTCGCGAACTTCGGAGCGTCCAGAACGTCTGCCAGCTCAAGCCAGGTCGTACCACATGGCTCTGCTCCGCAAAGACTGGCCGGAATGGCACGTGAGCCCAGGACTGGGGAAGACGACGACGGCGCATTGTGCGAGCGCTAATGCAGCCACAGTGGCAGGAGTCCACGCACCAGCAAAATGGTGCCCGCCACCGCAAACCAAAGGAGCATTCGCAGGCCCGCTGCGGCGACGGCATCCGTCGCTTCCCTGGCAGTCCGATGTCCCAGCCCCATTCGGAAGTATTCGGCACCCACCACCAGCAGCACCACGGGAAGGGCAAACCCCAGCCCCAGAAATGACCAGTCCACCAACGTTCCTGCCACGCTTCCTGGACTAATCCGCTCGCCTATCCAGCCCGCCCCCAGCGCTACAATCCCAGAGATCAGACCGCCGATCAGCGCTGTGCGGTACGTCGCCTTTGGCACTCTCACACAGATTCCTTCATCGATCGTCCCGAATTCGCGAGCGCTCGCGGCCGCACGCGCGGCTCAACGTCCAGTGTCTGCGGGTCGGGGTCCGAACGGCCTACGCGACCTTCAAGCGTGGTTTGGCGCCAAGCGCGACGAGTGCACGCACGAGAGACTCGATGCTGGCCTGCGGATCGCCCCCTTCCATCTTGGCGACGCGGGCCTGGCTAGAGCCGATAGCCTTGGCGAGTTGGGCCTGCGTGATGCCCGCAGCGGCTCGCTTCTTACGCACCGCTGCCGCGAGCTCCAGGCGCAATTCAACCACGGCCGCCTCGGCCTCGCTCAGATCGAGGAACTCGGCGACCGTCGCCACCCTGCCGCCCATTTTTTGCAGTTTGCGTTTCTTCTTTGCGTCCATGGCCATCCTCGTTCAGTCGTCGCAATCCCAGTCGTGGAGCCGCCGTTTGCACTGCGCGATCACCTGCTTCGGCGTCGCCTGTGTCTTCTTCGCGAACACGTCTACGACCACGATCTCGTCGGTGTCCGCTCGATAGACGATGCGCCAAGTGCTGCTGGTCTCGGCGTCCTGAATGCGAAGCTCATGGCATCGTGGTCCGATCACCGGCATGGGCCGAGAATGCGGCATCGACAACGCCTCGCCTCTTTGGAGACGCCGGAGCAGATAGCCGGCTTCGATTCGCGCGCTCGAAGAGAGCGGCGGCGTTCTGATCTCGCCGCTCAGGATCACGAGTGGTCTATCCTTTGGCGACACCAGCCTAATATGCCATATTAGGCATACCGCGCAAGCTCAAAGCTGATTACGGTCGCATGCTCAGCAGTACCGCGGCTCAGAAGCCGCGCTCACCGGGAAAAATGGCCCCCAATGCGCGGCTTCCGGTCACTGCCCCAAGTTGAGCGTGTGAGCGCCTGGGACCGGCAGAGCGGAACGCGTTCGCCAGTGGTTCGCAGGGGGCTTCGAACGACACCGCGGTGGTGGACTCGCATTCCTTTCCTACTGCCCGTGTACGCCGTCCCCACTACCTGCGGCCTGAGCGGCAGCAACCATCCGCCGCCCACCCAAGCCCAAGTCAGCGCGAGACCAGTAGCGGTAGGCAGTGGTAGGCGCGGCCGGCCCAGCACGCCCCGACCTTGCCGACCTGACCCGGATCGACTATACTCACGACTATAGTCATGCCGACGAGCGTGCACCTACCGAAGGCGCTACTGGAAGCGGTGGACCGAAAGGCCCGGGCGCTGCGCATTAGCCGCAATCAGCTGGTCGTGCGTGCACTGGAGCACGAGCTCCAAGCCGGCGCCGACTGGTCACCGGATTTTTTCGAGCGTTTGGCCGATGTCGATGCCAATACCGCGGCTGACGTCGACGAACTGCTCGAGACGGTGCTCGCGACGCGAACGTCCAAGGCGGCGCGGCGGCTATGAGGTACGTGCTTGATACCAACGCGGTGTCCGCCCTGATGAAGGGAGACCCTCAGGTCATCAAGAAACTCCGCGGCATCAGCAAGGGAGACGCCGCCATCCCTCAACCAGTGCTCGCGGAGATTGCGTATGGCATCGAGCGGCTGCCGCGCTCCAAGCGCCGAGCCGCGCTGCAGGAGCGCTTCGACCTGGTCCGGACGGAGCTGGCAAGGGTTTCATGGACGGATGCGGTCAGCCAACGCTTTGGCTCAATCAAAGCCGCGCTCGAGCGCAAGGGTCAGCGCATCGAAGATTTTGACGCCGCCATCGCCGCGCATGCTTTGGCCGAGTCAGCGGTGCTGGTCACGGCCAACCTGGATGACATGGTTCGCGTCCCAGAGTTGTCGGTGGAAGACTGGGCGTAGCGGGCCGCGCTACGCCTTACTCTACCCCCGCGCTCTCCAGCACGGGCGTCTGCCAATCGCGCCAGGCCCCGAGATCACCGGCGCCCGTCGCGCCGGCGCGGATGACGCCGGGGGCAGCGGGTTCATGTTCGAGGAACTGGGCGATGCTCTGCACGATCGCCTCGGTGTACTCGGGCTTGCCCGAGGCGCAGTGCTGCTCGCTGGCGATGTCCGAGAGGTAGCTGACGTTGTCGGCGGCGCCCAGGGCCCGGTACACCTCGGCGCCCGCCAGCACGGCCGTGTGCGCGGAGGAGGCGGCAGACTGGGCAACGTGCGGGTTATCCAGCACCAACAGGCCGCGCGGCGCAACCATCGCGACCATCGTAGCACGGAGCGCCTGGGCAACTCCGCGCTCACGAGCTCGAGAAAGCGCGCGTCAGAGGCGTTCGCCTGCTCGGTCCACTTGGCTTCATACTGGGCGCTGCTAGGCCAAACGCTGCGCCGTACCCTCCAACGGGCGCGGGATCCTGGACCCATCTGTCGGCAGGCGCGCCCCGCGTGCCCCGCCTGCCCTCACCGCCGCGCTCTCCCAGCTCGCCGCCGCGCCTCAGCTCTCGAGCGACGCCCGCAGAAACCAGGCGTGCTTCTCGAACTCCGTGATGATGCCCGTCAGCAGATCGACGCTGTCAGTGTCGCCGAGCTTTTCGCCCAGGCTACGCGACTCTCGCGCGCCCTCCAGGTACTTCTCGATGCGGTCGGCGAGCAGCCGCACATGCTCCAGATCCCGCGTGGTGTCCTGCGGATACTCCGGCAACCGGGACGCCTTGGCGACGTGGCGCGCCGTGCCGTACGCCCGAGCGCCCAGCGTGACGGCGCGCTCGGCCACCGCGTCGTTGTGCGCGGCCAGGCCGATCGCGAACGTCTCGAACAACGGATGAAGCGCAGCGAACTGCGGGCCCTTGATGTTCCAGTGCGCCACTTTGATCTGGCTGTGCAGATCCAGACCGTCCGCCAGCCGCTCGTTGAGCGTATCGGCAATCCGCGCGCGCACGTCTTCGGTCAGGTGACTCGGGCTCTTGTACATGGTCGTTTCTCCTATCGCTCGAAGGAGTGGCTCGGCGCCCTGGGACTGTTTCCCTGCGCGCTACCGGCCTCCCAACACCAGCATGCGTCGCTCGGGAGCCTCCTTCCAAGACATCCTTTGGATGAAACCGACAGGCTGCGCCTATCAGCGGCAATCTGCCCCGCAGCGGCGCATAGAAACACCCGCAAGAAGCAACCCACGCGCGATGCTTCAGCAGTGCCAAGAGGGCGACGCGACCGACGCCTGGGACAGCTCTCGCTTCGGGGGAGGGCTAGAGGCCCGCGTCGGCCGAGGCAGGATCAAAATCGTCGGCCTGCACGTGAAGCACCAAGCTGTACTCGGAATCGATGGCGAATTCGGTCCCGATTCGCACCGTGGCCCCGACCTCCACGGACTGCACGCGCGCTTCGATCAATGACGCGAGCCGATCCAGATCGCTCAACGTTCCAAAGATGGCACGCGAGTCCATGCCGGCCACGGGCCACGTCATCACCTTGAGGTACATGTACGGACCATAGTGCTCGTGTTCCGATTTCATCGCATTGCGCGGGTCAGACATGTATTCGCGAAGCAGGTCTCGAAACCGCAGCAGGCCCGCACGCGAGCCCACGAGGCGCCACTCCTTGGAGGGCTTGTCGCGCCTGTAGTAGAACCCGAGTTCGCGCCACTCCTCTCGAGTTGGTTCTTTGAGGCGCTCATCCATGGTGTGGAACGCAGAGGTGCCAGACGTCAGTGTGACTTAGCGCGCCGTGCCCGGCAAGTGGCCATCGCGACTCAACCCGGCTTCGCGATGGGGGGTTCCGGCTTCCTAGTTCTATTTCTTCTCCACTCGCCCATCCGGGTAGATGCGCCAACCGCCTTGCTTGCGACGATGATAGTCCCAGTGGGGTCCGATCGGATCTGCATGCTCGAGATCTGGCCGCAATGACTCCTTGGTATCCGGATTGTAATAGTTCCCTTCCGCGGAACCCTGCTCCGCACCGGTATCACTGCGCCCCGAAGGCGTCGTAGGCGTAGGAGGTGACGTCGCCTGTGACCGTGTTGACCTTGGCGAGCAGCTCTCCGCTGTCGTACAAGCCACCCGCAAACCCAAACGGGATCGGCCACACCCCCGTGCTGGACGTAAACGCCGTCACCTGGCCCCACTCGTCGTAGGTCGCATCGAGGAGCACGTCGTTGGCGTTGCTGATGTTGACGACGTACACCGGAGAACCGAGGTGGTCGGTGATCACTCGGTAGAGCTTGGTGCCACCCGGGTCGGGTTGGACAATGAGGTCGAGGACGTTGGGCTTGTTGCCGTAGATGAAGCGGCGGGTGACGGCGCCCGAGGCGTTGAGCTCGGCGGCAATGCGCAAGGATCCCGACCAGACGTATTGCTTCTGCAGCACGCCGTCGCGTTGCTTGCCGACTCGGCGACCTTGGGGGTCGATGACGTAGTCGATGCTGGGGCCGCCGTCGCGTTCGACTCGGGTGAGGTTGCCGAGCACGTCGTAGGTGAAGGTTTCGAGGGTGGAGCCGTCGTCCCGCTGGAAGAGGCTGCCACGATCGGTGTCTGGATGCCCCCACTCGCGCGGCAGTCGACGGTCGGCAGCGGGCACCATCACGCTCAATGCATCGCGCCGCGGCTCGAGCCGCACGATACTCCCCCAAACTCGTGCTCGCGCGCAGCGCGCTTGCGCGCGAGTGGGGGAGATGCACGTGGTGCGGCGCCGAACAACGTCCTGGTACTTCGCTCGGCGGCGACAACGAGCCCGCGCGCGGGCGGGCAGAACAGGCACAACGCTCGCCGCCTCGTTGACCTCCGAGCAGCGGCGAAGCGGCGAAGCGGCCGAGCTTCGCCAGCAGGGCGCACGCTGCGCGCTGCGCGCGAGTGGGGGAGATAGCCACCGAGCGTCACTGCGGGTGCACTGGTCCACTCGCACTACGGGCGTACCCCGATCCCGATGGCACTATAGCGGGGCGAACAGCTGGGTTGCTCGCCCGCGACACGCTTCGAGCGCTGGACGGCCTCCTGCACACTCGTCATCCGAGTTCGGCCGCGAGCTCATCGCCGAAGTGAATGCGCTCCGGGGCTGCCTCGACCGAGCTGTGTCTGCGCGGGGCGATCTCGCTGGCCGCTCGACGACGCCGCCGCACGCTCGACGCCCACGTGGGCGTGGGCGGTCTCGTTGGCCCCGCACGGATGAGCGAGGGGGGGAAGGCATTCTGCGTGGCCCCATCGGGTCCAGCGGCTGGAGTCGGAAATAGCAACGCTCAATCTGACACCGACCGTGGAGCGTATCCTGCCGTTGCTGCGAACCCGAACTCCATAACTCCATAACTCCGCGCGACCTAGGGATCGAGCTGCAAGATCCATCCGCCGACAAAGAGGTCCTTGTCGAACTCCGCCAGCTCTTAGGGCAATGGGGGCGGCGGGGCGGCCACATGTCGAAGGGCTCGCTCAACCAACGGCCTTCTCGCCGACACGGCGCAACACTGAAGAAAGCCACACCAGCGCGTACGCCAACGGCTCGCGCTCGCCACTTGTGATGCGTTCTATTTCCGTCCAGTCGTCGGAAAGCTGTCCCACGGTCAGCTGCGTCGGCTCACTGTAAGGATCGTAGCGTTTGTCGGCCGGCACATCCCAGTAGAAATCCTCCGCTATCTCGAACTCCTTCTGACCCGACTCGTCCAAGTGCCTCAGCAGCATCAAAGCTGCTCGCTGCATTGCTTCTGTCGACACCTTCATTTGCAACCTCCGCCTCGTAGGCGCTCAATCTGCTCCTCGAAGTTCCGGATTTCCTGCCCGAGATGCTTGATGCGGCCTTCGATGATCCTGTTGCGTACTTCGAGAGAAGGAGCGTTCTCCAAGAAACCTTGATTATCGTAGGCGTCGGGATCTTGTCGGTAGTCATCGAGCTTCCTGCGATGTTCCTCAAGGCGCTTCTCCAGCGAACGAATGCTTTTCTCGTCGTTTGTGGCACCTGCCAGGGCGATCGAATCCCAAACACTCTGACCGACACTGGCCAAGGCCGGCAACGGATTCTTCAGAATTCCCGTCGCATAGGCGGTGCCGACGACGGCCAAGCCACCTGCCGCCATTCAGTAGACGGCCGGGATCGCTAGGAAGACGAACTTGCCCTCCGGATCGGAGAATGTCAGCGGGTCGTTTCCGACATAGGCGTACAAATTCGCCTGCCCACCCTCCCACCGAATCGGATCCTTGCTCGTCCACCGCCCAATCCGCGGGTCATAATCTCGGGCCCCAAATCTCACGAGCCCGGTGTCCGCGTCGTACAACCCTCCCGCAAACCCAAACGGGATCGGCCACGCCCCCGTGCTCGACGTAAACGCCGTCACCTGGCCCCACTCGTCGTAGGTCGCATCGAGGAGCACGTCGCTCGGGTTGGCGATGTTGACGACGTACACCGGGGAGCCGAGGTGGTCGGTGAGCACTCGGTAGAGCTTGGTGCCACCCGGGTCGAGCTGGGCGATCAGGTCGGGGACGTTGGGCTTGTTGCCGTAGATGAAGCGGCGGGTGACGGCGCCCGAGGCGTTGAGCTCCGCCGCGATGCGCAGGGCTCCGGACCAGACGTATTGCTGCTGCAGCACGCCGTCGCGCTGTTTGCCGACCCGGCGTCCTTGGGGGTCGATGAGGTAGTCGATGCTGGGGCCGCCGTCGCGTTCGACTCGGGTGAGGTTGCCGAGCACGTCGTAGGTGAAGGTGTCGAGCGTGGAGCCGTCGTCGCGCTGGAAGAGGCTGCCGCGGTCGGTGTCTGGATGCCCCCACTCGCGCGTCCTCGCGGGCAACGTGCGGCAATGCAAACAGCGCCATGCGGCACCTGCCGCTGCGGCCGCGCGATACTCCCCCAAACTCGTGCTCGCGCGCAGCGCGCTGCGCGCGAGTGGGGGAGATGCACGTGGTGCGGCGCCGAGCAATGTCCTGGTACTTCGCTCGGCGGCTACATTGCGCCCGCTCCCAGGCAGGCAGAACAGGCACAACGCTTGCCGCCTCTTGACCTCCGAGCAGCGGCGAAGCGGCCGAGCTTCGCCAGGAGGGCGCACGCTCTGCGCCGCGCGCAGGCTCTGCAACACCCAATACGGCGGGCGCGCGTCACAGATCGTGCGCCCGAAGGAGCTGCGCTCGGCCGCTTCGCCGCTACTCGGAGGTCATCATGTTCGCTCGGTATCCCAGCTCTGCTCGCCTTTGCCTGCTGAACGCTCGCGCTCACCAGCTGCGCTCGGCGCTCACGCCGTCTGAACGGCGGCTGTGGGGCGCTCTCTCTGGGCGTCGCCTGGGCGTCAGCTTCCGGCGCCAAATCGTCATCGGTGAATTCATCGTGGACTTTCTGGCTCCCGCTCAGCGTCTCGTCGTCGAGGTGGATGGCGACTACCACGCAGCGCGGCGGGCTGATGCTCGCCGGGATGCAGGCACGCGAGTGCCGAAGCAAGACCGCTCGAGTATCTGCGCTTCTTCACTAACTCACCCGTCGGCCTTGGACGCATCTGGAACCACGCCCCAGTACCACACGGCTGGATGGTCAAGGATCCCTGTGTCGAAAGCGGAGTCGGGACGCTCAAGCGCGGAGATGAGCTGTTTGACTTGTTCCGACGACACGCTCAACGTGACGGTACCATCCTGCTCAGCCAGCCTTGCAGACTCGTGAAGATCGACGCAGGCGATACAAAGGCGCCTGGCAGCAGAGACGGCGGCCCTGCCGTTGTTGGGGATCGCAAGCACCTCAGGCGTGGGGTCCGCACAGTCGATCACTTCGGCGGTCGTCTGCCCCGTCGCCAGCCGCTCGACGAGCCTCAGAAGGGCAACCGTTCCAGCAGTTGTTGCGGCGAGGTTCCAGCCCGGATAGTTCTCCGTATTCTCCAGGAAGCGCCAGAAGTAGATGACCATCGCATTCCTCCGTTCTTGAGCTGTGCTACCGGGATGTAGGCCATTTGCCCTCACGAGACGAGGGAGAGCCCACGCCGATGCAGTATCCCAGCATGCGCAATAACCCTTCCGAAGGGCGAATTACAGCTGCTCGACATAGGTTTTAGTCTTCACAGATCGGAATGTGGTCTTCCGTACCGATGTGTGCATGAGGAAAGTCGACGGGCGCCTTGTGTGCGTCGTGGATAAGTCCCTTGGTCTTGAGTTCACGCGCCCATTTAGCAAGCGCTTCTGCGTCAGTGCGACCCAGCTTGCCCTCTCGCTGCTTCATGGCTTCATCTCGCAATTGGTCGAGCGCGATGCGGTTAGGACTCCGCGTGTCGTTCGCGAGCGAAATCGAATTCCAGACACTTGCCAGTACGGGCAACGGACTCGGCAAAATGCCCGTCGCATAGGCGGTGCCGACGACGGCCAAGCCACCTGCCGCCATCCAGTAGACGGCCGGGATCGCTAGGAAGACGAACTTGCCCTCCGGATCGGAGAATGTCAGCGGGTCGTTTCCGACATAGGCGTACAAATTCGCCTGCCCACCCGCCCATCGGATCGGGTCCTTGCTCGTCCACCGACCAATCCTCGGATCATAATCCCGCGCCCCAAACCGCACCAATCCGGTATCCGCGTCGTACAAGCCACCCGCAAACCCAAACGGGATCGGCCACACCCCCGTGCTGGACGTAAACGCCGTCACCTGGCCCCACTCGTCGTAGGTCGCATCGAGGAGCACGTCGCTCGGGTTGGCGATGTTGACGACGTACACCGGGGAGCCGAGGTGGTCGGTGATCACTCGGTAGAGCTTGGTGCCGCCCGGGTCGAGCTGGACGATCAGGTCGGGGACGTTGGGCTTGTTGCCGTAGATGAAGCGGCGGGTGACGGCGCCCGAGGCGTTGAGCTCGGCGGCAATGCGCAAGGATCCCGACCAGACGTATTGTCTTTGCAGCACGCCGTCGCGCTGTTTGCCGACCCGGCGTCCTTGCGGGTCGATCACGTAGTCGATGGTGGGGCCGCCGTCGCGTTCGACTCGGGTGAGGTTGCCGAGCACGTCGTAGGTGAAGGTGTCGAGCGTGGAGCCGTCGTCGCGCTGGAAGAGGCTGCCGCGGTCGGTGTCTGGATGCCCCCACTCGCGCGGAAGTCGACGGTCGGCGGCGGGCACCATCACGCTCAATGTATCGCGCCGCGGCTCGAGCCGCGCGATACTCCCCCAAACTCGTGCTCGCGCGCAGCGCGCTTGCGCGCGAGTGGGGGAGATGCACGTGGTGCGGCGCCGAGCAACGTCCTGGTACTTCGCTCGGCGACTACATCGCGCCCGCGCCTGGGCAGGCTTGTTCACGCAACTCAAGTCGGAGTCACAGGGACCCCGCAGCGTTCCTGCGCGCGCCCTCGACCAACTCGGCAGTCCCGGGCTCCGCCGCAATCATACGGTCGGAGTAAATCACTATACCAGTGTGAACATGAGACGAGTTGTCGTGGGGGGTGAGTTGACTCACGATGGCGTAACTATCCGGAAGCCGACACAGGCGAAGAACCAAGCGCACATGGGATTCGTGGTAAGGTTTACCAACGTCTGTGCCATTCAAGTCGTTGCAGGTCAGCGGAAACCTCACATACCCAGTGAACTCGACAGACGTCGCCTTTGGATCGTCAATCATCCACGTCATCAACGCGATCCATCCGGAGGGATCTAGATGGGCCCCGGAACAAATGCCGTTCACCGGGCGCGGCTTTCCCTCACCGCACTCAAAGCCGACATCATGGGCGTAGTGATGAAGCGACGCATTCGTCTCGCTCAGAGGCGAGTGGATTCCTTTCTCCAATCCCCAGCGGAGAAAGCCGCCTAGGTCAGCATCCGCTCGCCTCTGCGCCCACTGGAGGAATTCACTTTGCTCGCCCTTGTTGGGTGGGGCTCCATCATCAACGCGACCAGCGTCATCGCGGCAATGCAGCACGCAGAACGCCAAGGATGCCGCAGCGCCAAGGGCTCCGTGGCGAATCAGGTGCCGAGTCCGCTCAAAGTGGATCATGGTCGGTTCTACACGGCTCTCCGCCAACCGCATTTTGAAAATCGAGTGCCCACATGTCCGAAGTAGGACCCTCCGGCTGGTTCAGGATGACCTCAGCGTAAGCGTGGCCCAGTTCGTGTGCAAATGCTGCCAGGAAGCCTCCGGGCCAATTGTGGAGCTTCATATTGTACTCAGTGGTGGGTACGTCATAGGCAATTTCTTCCAGTCTGCCGCTCCACCGCGCGCCGGAGCCGAAACGCCTACTCCCATCGGCCACCCTCATGATCATTACCGGTTTTTTCGATGCCTGAAGCGCATCAATGAATGGTCGCAGCTGCGGGTGGCTTTCGTAGAGCTGGATCAATGGCTCATACTCTTCGGCACTCGCCGGAATGAACTCAAGCCCCCCGGGGTCGACGTGGTTCACCGGGTCGTTCGCAACATACACGTACAGATTCGCCTGCCCACCCTCCCACCGAATCGGATCCTTGCTCGTCCACCGCCCAATCCGCGGGTCATAATCTCGGGCCCCAAGGGGTGCCCCCACTCGCGTGTCCTCGCGGGCAACGTGCGGCAATGCAAACAGCGCCACGCGGCACCTGCCGCTGCGGCCGCGCGATACTCCCCCAAACTCGTGCTCGCGCGCAGCGCGCTGCGCGCGAGTGGGGGAGATGCACGTGGTGCGGCGCCGAGCAACGTCCTGGTACTTCGCTCGGCGGCTACATTGCGCCCCCCAGGCAGGCAGAACAGGGACAACGCTTGCCGCCTCTTGACCTCCGAGCAGCGGCGAAGCGGCCGAGCTTCGCCAGGAGGGCGCACGCTCTGCGCCGCGCGCTGGCTCTGCAACACCCAATACGGCGGGCGCGCGTCACAGATCCTGCGCCCAAAAGGAGCTGCGCTCGGCCGCTTCGCCGCTGCTCGGAGGTCATCATGCATACTCGTAAGCCCAGCTCTGCTCGCCTTTGCCTGTTGAACGCTCGCGCTCACCAGCTGCGCTCGGCGCTCACTCCGTCTGAACGGCGGCTCTGGGGCGCTGTCTCTGGGCGTCGCCTGGGCGTCAGCTTCCGGCGCCAAGTCGTCATCGGTGAATTCATCGTGGACTTTTTGGCTCCCGCTCAGCGCCTCGTCGTCGAGGTGGATGGCGGCTACCACGCTGCGCGGCGTCGGGCTGATGCCCGCCGGGATGCGGTGCTGCGGCACATGGGGTACCGCGTGCTCCGGCTTGAGTCGGAGTTCGTGATGCGGGGTCTCGAGGCGGCCCTGGCGCGCATCGTGGCCGCGCTGCAAGGTTAGCCCTGGAGCCGCATCGCTGTTGCCCATCGCGGCTCGCACACGCCGACGCCTACTCGACCCCGTCAGTCACTCGGCGTATCCGCAACCACTTTCCGCCCAAAGTGGGCGTGCAAAGGACCTTCGAGTCCGCCCAACCTATACATCCTTTGGCGGTGTTGGGATCTCTGCTTGCTCCTCGGGTTCGTCGGCGTACAGATCGAAGGCAATGGGGATTCCACGGGAACCGAGTTCCAGCAGTAACCCAGCGTCGATACTAAACGACGTGTTCCAGCGATCGATCCAACCACCCACGAAGATATCCCGATCGACACCCTTGAGCTCCAACTGCCATGGCGCCGGGTCAGGAGAGATCTGCTCCAGAATTCGTCTCACGTGGGCGTCAAAAGAAGCGCTGGGACCCAGATCGGACTCCAATCGCCACATCCCAAGTTTGGCCAGGCGACCTCCGCGATCAGGCTGGGGTTGTCCCGCCCTCGAGTTTCTACCCCCTTCACAGCAGAGCAACTCGGCAACCCGGTCCGGATCAAGGCTCGGTCCCCAGACCCGCAGAGTTACTACGATCTCTCGAAACGGGTGTCCGACGGTCAGCTCAGCCATCGCAGATATTCCCTATGTCTTCTCCGGAGACGGGATCTCGCACGGTTCCGTCGTCATCAATGGTCACCGTTGGACCAGGAATTCCGGCAGCGTCCTTAATTTTGTGAAGTGACTTTGATAGGTCGCGCACCGGAATCTTCAACTTCCCCGATAGCTCCTTAAGCTGGGCCTTCTCTTTGGAATTTACTGAGAGGACGGTTCCCAGTTCGATGCCCGCCCAAATCGCGCCCAGCGTGGCCGTCGTCCAGACCGCCGCAGACAATGCGGCAGCACCTAACGCCTCACATCCTCCGAAGACACATAACCCAGCGACGAGTGGCACGACCGTACCCTCTGGATCCGATAGATTCAACGGGTTGCTGGTCGCATACACATACAAATTCGCCTGCCCACCCTCCCACCGGATCGGATCCTTGCTCGTCCACCGCCCAATCCTCGGATCATAATCCCGCGCCCCAAAGCGCACGAGTCCGGTATCCGCGTCGTACAAGCCACCCGCAAACCCAAACGGGATCGGCCACACCCCCGTGCTGGACGTAAACGCCGTCACCTGGCCCCACTCGTCGTAGGTCGCATCGAGGAGCACGTCGTTGGCGTTGCTGATGTTGACGACGTACACCGGTGAGCCGAGGTGGTCGGTGATCACGCGGTAGAGCTTGGTGCCACCCGGGTCGGGTTGGACGATCAGGTCGGGGACGTTGGGCTTGTTGCCGTAGATGAAGCGGCGGGTGACGGCGCCCGAGGCGTTGAGCTCCGCCGCGATGCGCAGGGCTCCGGACCAGACGTATTGGCGCTGGAGCGTACCGTCGACTTGCTTGCCGACGCGGCGCCCCTGCGCGTCGATGAGGTAGTCGATGGTCGGGCCGCCGTCGCGTTCGACTCGGGTGAGGTTGCCGAGCACGTCGTAGGTGAAGGTGTCGAGCGTGGAGCCGTCGTCGCGCTGGAAGAGGCTGCCGCGGTCGGTGTAGAGGTATTCGACTCCGTTGCCCGAGACGAGCCGGTCCTGGGCGTCGAAGACGGCGGGCTCGTCGCAGCCGGTGGCAGGCGCTTCAAACGTGCAGAGGCGGTTGCCGTTGGGGTCGTAGACGTTGGTGCGGCTGGGCTCGCCGTCAGGCGCAACCGTGAGGAGTTGGCCTTTGGCGTCGTAGCCGTAGCTGACGGCCTGGGTCTGGCTGCCGCGGGTGACGGTCTTGGTGGTGATGCGACCCAGCGCGTCGCGGGGCGACGCGGCGCTGTGGTAGGTCGTGGTGAGGGCGGGGCTGCCGCTGATGCTCACGACCTGGGTCGCGAGTTCACCGAAGCCGTTGTAGGTGAAGGCTTCGACGACGGTGTTGGAGGTGGTGCCCTCCAGCAGGCCATGCCCGCTCGCTTGGGCGTCGCCGGGGCCGCTGTCAAAGCGGTAGACGACGCCGTTGGATGCGGCGCAGCTGGCGCCGAAGCCGGCACAGGTGAGGACCGCGTCATTGTCGTAGCTGTAGCGCGCCGAGAAGGTGTTGGCCCCCACGGTGACGTTTTCGGCCTGGGCCTGGAAGTTGTTGTCGAGGGTGATCGCGTACTCGGTGTTGACCAGGCCTGTGGTCGATCCGGGCTGGATCGTGTGCGTTTCCTTCATGGGCACGAAACCATCGAAGGTCAAGCGCGTGCTGATGTCACCGCGCCGCAGCGTGGAGAGCTGGCCTGGTGGGCCACTGGGAGGGCAGGTGCTGGGCACGTTCGGGTCGGCACAGACCACTTCATCCGCGTAGGTGTAGTTCACCAGAACCGGAGAGGTGCCGTTGCCGCTGTTGGGGGAGGAGATCGCCCGCAGCCGGCCCTTGCGTTCGGGGTGCGCCGGGTCGAGGCCATCCCGGAGCTGGACCAGGCTGATCGCGCCGGGCAGCGTGGTGGTCGTGGGCCGGCGGGCGTTGTCGTACCCGTACTCGGTCAGGTCGTCCGTGTCGGGCACGCCGGGAGCGACGTACTCGGTGAGTAGGTTGACGCCGCTGAAGAGCTGGAAATGCGTGTCCAGGTTGGCGGTGGTGAGCTGCTCGAGCTGACCCGTGGCGGTGTAGCTGAGATACGTGGTGTCATTGCCGGAGGTGACGCTCAGAGGCCTGCCGAACGCATCCCGCGTAAAATCCACTGTGCGGTTCAGCGCGTCGGTCAGAGAGAGGAGGTGCCCGGACGCCGGCTCTCCCGTGTGGTCGGGGTAGTACGCCATGCGGGTCGCGCGGGCCGAGGCACCACTACCGCTGCTCACGAGCAGCGGCCTGCCCTGGGTGTCGTAGCTGAGCAGAGTCGGCTCGAGGTTGCCCACCCGAACCTGCGTGGGTCGGCCCTGCGCGTCGAGCGTGGTCGTCAGCGTGCGGCCCTGGGCCGTGGTGGTGGTCACGGTACTCAGGGCCTGGTTGGTCCGGGTCGTGGAGAGGTTGCCGTTCAGCCCGAAGCTCTCCGTCCATACGCCGCTGGCCAGGGCTAGGCCATGGCTCTCCGTACGCGTCGTTCCGGAGGGTAGGCGTGTGCTGCGCGAGCCGAGGATCGGCGCGGAAGTGGCGAAGGTCGGATGCTTGATGAAGGTCTCGTTGATGGTGGTGCCGTCGCTGAGGCTTTCGACGCGCTGAAGCCGCTTGTCGACGGTCGAGGTCACCGAGCTTCCGTCGGAGTGGTGCACGCTGCGGGTCAGCGCGCGCGTCTGCTGGTTGAGCGAAACCTGGTATTCGCTCTGTTCGTTCTCCCCATTCGTGTGAGCCACCGTAGCCAATGGCTGGCCAGACAAGGTTTGTGGAGAGAGACCCGGGCTCGTGTCCGATACCAGTCGGCCCATGTCGTCATACCCATAGGCATGGACAAATCCGCGCTGATCCTTCATTTCGTGGAGCAAGCCGTCCGCGTCGTGGGTGAGGCTGACCACGGTGCCCTCCGGATCGACGATACTGGTCGCGTATCCGGTGACGGGACTGACGAAGAGCTTCGTCTCCTGACCGGACGGCGCCTGGATGGTGACCCCGTCGGCGTCCCGCAAGATTCGGGTCCTGGGCAGTGACGGGCCTGCGGGGCTCTGGCTGTCGCCCTCTACGATCGCGCTCAACAATCCGCCCGAATACTCGAAGGAGACGGCTACCTTGTTGGTGAGAACATTCCGGGTCCTCAGGTGGTGACCACTACTGTCAAAGTCGTAGAGAAAGGCTCCGTCTTCGCTCGGAACACTGTGCTGCGGGGAGCCAAATCCGTTCGGACCGGGCGGACGGATACGGCGCAACCCCGGCGTCGCCTGGGGCGTGTACAGCAATAGCGAGCCATCGGGGGACAGATCGAAGCTGACGTTGCTCCCCAGACCGGCGAGCAAGGCGGGTCCTCCGTCGCCCGATCCATCCGCGGCGGCTGGATCGCCCGCCACGACCCGCAGAATCCCTGCATTGTCGATCAACCAGATCCGCTTGTCGTTTTTGGCGAACAGAACGCCCTCGCTCGTTCCGCGAACGCCGTTATAGTCCGTGTTGTTGTTGCTCGGAGCGGACAGCGCGGCTTGGCCTTCTACGAGATTCCCTCCACTGTTTGCAATTCGGGTCGGATTGTCATCGCCGGGTGAGAAGCGGAAGATGCCACCTGCATTTCCGACCGCCAGGTATAGGGTATCGCCGAAGAACGACATGGCGGTCGAAGATGCGGCAGAAGCTTGACCAGGCAAGGTGAAGTACGCGGCACCCTTATCGGCGTGCTGTAGGCCCTGCGTGTAGCGGTGCACCGAGATGGGATTGGTCTCGACGATGGCATACACCAGGCTATCGGGGCCGACCGCCAGGGCCCCCAGGCGAGCACTGGTGTTGACGCTCGCCGTCTGCTGGACGACGCCGTTGACCAACTCCAGGCGCCGCAGCGTGGACGGAGTCTGGACAAAGGCGTTCCCCACAAACAGCCGCTCCGGTCCGTCCGGCGCGAAGGCATATTCACCTCCCGTACGCCAGGTCTCGACTTGGTTCTGGAGGTTGATGCGAAAAACAGCGCTACTGCTCGCGAGAAACACGGTGCCATCACGCTCCACGCGGATGCCGGCCGTCCCCAAGTTCGGGGAACCGAACGGCACGTCTCGGACGCGCTCGATGAGCTCCACGACGGCGGTAGACTCGCCGCCGTCCCCTCGAAACAGGAGGCTGCCCTCCGCGTCGTGGAAATGGTGTGGGCTGAGTGTCCAGCCCCCCAGGCCCAGAATCTTGGCATCGTAGACGGTCATCTGGAGGGGAAGGCCCTTCGGGAAGTCGCGCGAGAAGGAGGCCGTGGCCGTCTGAGCAACGACCGTCGTGGTGACCCCCCAGCCACCTCGGTGGGTACCGTAGGCAATCCGGCCGTCGGCATCCCGCCCGTCCCAGAGAATGGAGGTCGGCTTGACGAAGAAGCCGTCCTCTGGATGGCAGGTAATCCCGTTGGCAGTGGGCACGCAGCCCGCCGCGTTCATGCGCTTGTTGGCCATGAACAGCGTCTCGCGGATGCCGGCGATGCTCAGCGGGGGCTGCACGGGCGGCAGGGAGCGATCCACCTGCTGTTCCCGCCGCGGCTTGTATCCGTACACGGCACGGCTGCTGTAGTTCAGGCTGAACGGAGTGCCTGCCACCTCAAACGATTCGGCAACGCTCATGGACTCCACGTTCACCATGGATCCCTCCTGGCAGTTGGCGGGCCCTGCAGGGCCACCCAGCACCGCTTGCGCGAGCAGCTTACCCGCCGTGCAGCTTGCGCAGCGGAGAAACCAGTTCCAGTCAAACGTGCTGAAGTGTTGGAGCTCGATACGCCACAGCTCGCTATTGACCGAGCGGCGGCCAGCCAGCAACTCCTGGGCCAGCAACTCGCGCTCGGCAACGTCGATCACGAAGCTGCGGGCTGCCAAGTAGGTTACGTCTGCCTGGTCGGCGTCACCGTCGTTGTCCGCATCGATGAGCGCTCGGGGTGGGGAGCCTCCGTCGAGCCCGACGAGACGAATGATGATTCCGTCCTCCTCCTGAATCCAAGCTCCTTGCTGCCGGTCGTAGTACCAGGCCGGCACCGGAAGGCCCACGCGATGCGTCGAACTGACGGCGCCACTCTGAGCCGCCTCTGCGCCGAGAAAATTGTCGACGTAGAACACCGCCGGCTGGTCAAAGAAGGCTGCATCGACCCCGTCGATGGAAAACTCGGCGGCGTAGCCGTAGGCGGTGCCGGGGGGCAACGGAGCTGGCATGCGCTCGCGACCGTGCTCACCGACCGTGTACTCGGTCATGCGAATCGTCGCGGAGTCGAGAGCGACGCTGGCGCCGTTGGCGTCCACCCCGGTGATGACCGTGCCCGCTTTGAAGAGCACGCTCGGGGTTCGCGCGGTGAGCGCGCCGTCCCCACCACGGTCATCCTGCGTCACGGGGCCGTTGACCACGATACCCTGCGGGACGGCGCCGTCCACCAGGTCCAGCGTTTCCGAGGCTGCCGCGGGCAGCACGAGCTCCACGTCGTCGATACCCGCGGTGGCGCGCCACCGCGACTCGACGAGGCGTTCGGCAGGTAGATAGTCGAACGTACCGTTCCCGTCGGCATCCGCCTCGATCCGGATCAGCTGAGAACCGCCACCGTTGATCGGATAGCGGAACGTGCCATCGGCCAGCGTCCACGTGACCCCAAACTCGCAGTGCTGCGGAATGCTCACCCGTGCGTGGGGAACGGGCACTTGCTGCCCTAGCTCCGGATCCCAAGTCTTGACGGCACCCACGACCACGGCGACGTGATCCGGGCCAATGGGTTCCAACGTGCACCCACCGACGGGGTCGCGCGGCAAGGCAGGCCCGTACACGCTGATGCCCACCGCAGCGCTGGGCGGAAGCGGCGGCACCGGCGTGCCGTCGCCCTGGTCCCGCAAGCAGTGGCCAGCCCCATCACAGATGAACTCCGGCGCGCACTCCGTACCGAGCGGCTCGAAGCTCACTTCGAGGCCTGCAGTTGGGTCGCACGTCGTCTCGCTCACACAGGGATTTTCGCTGCCCGTGGCGAGCGGCGTCCCCGCCACGCAAGAGCCGCTCGAGTCACACGTCTCGGTGCCGTTGCAGACATTGCCATCCTCACAGGCGGTGCCCCCGGGCACGAGCACGTGGGTGACCCCTTGCGCATCGCTGCAGTGGTCCACCGTGCACGGATTGGCATCGTCGATGTCGACAGGGAGACCGGACTCGCACGCCGCGGAAGCATTGCAGGCCTCGGCCCCATTGCAGAAGATCCCGTCCGAACAGGAGGTGCCGGCGGCCACGGTGTCGTGGCTGACGCCGGTGACGGGGTCGCAACTGTCGAGCGTGCACGGGTTCTGATCGTCGATGGACACCGGTTGCCCCGGGGAGCAGCTGCCGGAGCCATCGCAGGCTTCGGCTCCATTGCAGAGGTCCGCGTCGGCACAGCTCGCGCCGGCGGCCAGCGGGCTGTGCGCGACGCCGGTCGCCGGATCGCAGGAATCTGCCGTACAGGGGTTGCCGTCGTCGACCGGCGGAGCAGTCCCCGCCTGGCAGCTGCCCGTGGCACTGCAGACCTCGCCACCGTTGCACAGGTTCCCGTCGCTACAGCTCGTCCCGGCCGTCACTGGCGTGTGGCTCACCCCGCTGAGCGCGTCGCAAGCGTCGGCGGTGCACGGGTTGCCATCATCGACCGTCGGCACCACCCCCGCCTGGCATAGCCCGGACGCCGTACAGCTTTCCTGGCCGTTGCAGAGGTTACCGTCGGAGCAGTCCGACGCGTGCAGCGAGCCATTCTCGCAGGTCTGCCAGCTGGATCCGACGCAGCTCGCCATGAACTCTTCATCGCTCGAGCCGTCACAATCCTCGTCGACGCCATCGCAGTGGGTATCGGCGGCCGCTGCAGCTGCCGGCGCGCAGCTATCGTGCTCCTGGCCTGTGACGCAGCTCGTGGTGCCGGTCGCTACACAGGCGCCCACACCGCAGCTCGTCGGCAGCGCAACGTAGTCTTCATCGTTCGAGCCATCGCAATCGTCATCGACACCGTCACACGTGGCGTCGCTGGGCGCGGGTGTGTCTGGCTGGCAGCCGTCCAGGGCCTGTCCGAGCACGCATTCGGTGAGGCCCTGAGCGCTGCAGGCTCCGCTGCCGCAGCTCGTCGGAACGCCAATGTAGTCTTCGTCCACGACCCCATTGCAGTCGTCGTCGATCAGGTTGCAGACGCTGTCGTTGGGGGCCGGCGCGCCCGGCAGGCACGAGTCCACGATCTGCCCCGAGAGGCAGCTGGTGACGCCTTCCGCCGCGCAGGCTCCGACGTCACAGGAGGTGGGTGCCACGGGGAATTCCTCGTCGACCTGACCATCGCAGTCGTCATCGACGCCGTTGCAGGTCGTGTCGATCGGGGCCGTCGGGGTGCAACCGTTCGGCGGTGGTTGTGTCGCGTTGCAATCCGCGGCGCTGACGACGACGCCGGTCGTGCTGCTCCATTCGAGCAACAGGTTCGGGGGCGTCGCGGTTTCCCGGGAGCGGAACTCAATCTTGCCATTTTGGCTCTCCAGCTCCTTCTTGACGATCCAGCCATCGAGCGCCGTGAAGCCGGCGAGCGCGCAGGCCACGTCTCGCGTCACATCCAGCTCGAGTGTGCCCGTCTGCCCGTTCGAGACGAGCGCCGTACCCGTCGGCGGATCGACCCACGGCACCTCGGCTCCGGCACCAAACATGGTCCACGCAGAGGTGCCGGAGCAATCCGCGGAGCTGTTGCTCGGATTCGAATCCACGCCGCAGTTCCAGGTCGCCCCGGACTCGCTCCAACCACGGCGCAAGCGGTGCGCGCCCACGGCCCGATCGGCACCCCAGTTGTCTGCGGTCTCCGCGATCGGCAACTTCAGCCGGGCGCGCACCAGGGGGCCGCCCAGCGCGCTGCTTACCGCAGCCGCCTCAAAGTCGACGAGAGCACGGTTGCGCCCGGACGCCTGGATGCGCAGCAACGGGTCGGCACCGAAGTTTTGATTCGGCTGACCCTCGCGCACCTGCGTGTCCGAGCTGGCGGGCAGCGTGGCGCTGCCCGTCACCGGCCCCGGTCCGCCGCCACCACCTCCGGGGGCGCCGTCGATCTGCAGCACGAGCCGTGGCCCCGTGCCGACTTCGCGTGAAGCAAACTCCAGCGAGCCGTTCTGGCCCTCCTCCACTTTCTTGATCAGCCAGCCATGACCGGCAAAGCTGCCCGCGAGGAGGGCGGCCACGTCGCTGGTCACGTCGAAGCTGACCACACCCGTCAATCCGCTCGTGATCAGCGCGGTCGCCGTGGCGGGGGACAGCCACGGCTGCTGTCCGGAGTCAGAGGCGTTCATGCTCCAGGCGCCCGCGCCACTGCAGTCGTCCTGCTGATTGTTGACGTTCGCATCGAGCGCGCAGTTCCAGGTCGCCTGGTACTCAGCGCTCGCCTGCTTCAGCCGATGAATGGCGATACTTCGGCCGGCAGTGCCCCAATTGGTGCCTGTGGTGGACAAGCTGAGCTCGAGGTGTGCCGACACCAGCGTACCGCTGCCCACCGCCGCGGTGATGCCCGCGGGATTAAAGAACAAGAGGCTGCGATGTTTGCCCGACGATTGCAGAGACAGGCGAGTATCGCCGCCCAGGTTCTGATTCGGCGAGCCACTCTGTAGATAGGTGTCTCCCGACACTTGCAGCGTCGTCGTACTGACCAACGCTTCGCGCGCGGTGCCCAGGCGCGGTGCCGCGGCAATGGCAGCGGGGGTTGTTGCGGACTCAGTCGGTCGCTCGCCGGAACTGCACGCGAGACCCAGCATGACGAGGCTGATGACAGCGAGCAGCCCTCGCGGGCAACACTCAGCAATAGGAGTCCAACCTCGATCCAACCGACGACAGGGTAGTTGCACGCTCGATGCCTCCTCGAGCGTCCGCTTCTCTCTCGAGTGCAGACGCTGCCGTGACTGCGCGTCGAGAGCCTCCCACCCCGTGGCCCCCAGCATACATGGGCATCGCTCGATGCCCATGTCCAAGGCATCGACTACGGCGCGGCGCTCGATGGCCTCAAGACCACGCGAGTCATTTTCTAGAAAGGCACTCGAGGCTCACTGCTCTGCGCCAGGAATACGTATGGGCATTGCGCCCACAGCTCGCAGTGAGCGTGCGCGCGCCCCTACGTCGCCGACTCCGGCTCCGACTCGTTCGAGACCGGCCAGATCTCGAAGCCTAACTCGATGCCTAGCTCCCCCAGGCGCGCGAGCGTCTGCGCCGAGACGCTGAATGCCTCGTGATCGCTGGCCACCGTGAGCGAACACACGAGATCCACGCGCGAGCCCTGGACGGCGCGCAGCCACAGCTCCTGCTGCGGCAGCCGCCCGAGCAGACCGGTGATGTGTTCTTCGGGATGCGCCGCCGGCAACGCCAGGGAATCGAGCATCCACAGGCCCTCCTTGCGCACGCGATTCACCCGCGGTGAAACCACATCCCCGCGAGCATGCGCATGCGAGGGCTCCACGCCGACCAGCGCCGTGAACTCCTGGGGCTTGAGGTTTGCCCCCTGCACCCGAAGCGTGGCGTTCGAACTCAGCACAGGTCCCCCCAAACGTCTCAGCGGTGCCTGCATGTTGCCTGCGGTCATCTGCTGCCCTGCCTTCCGCCCCCCTGCCCTGCTGCGCTACTCTGACCGCGAACCCCCATCCAAGGCAAGAGCTGCACTCGTCGCGAAACCTGCGCGAGGCATCGTGCCAGAAGAAGGAGAGGGGCCGGGCCTCCAGCACACGTCGCCGCGCGTCCCCTCGGGACTCCGTGCGCTGGCCCCTGCCACGACCGGGTGGCCCCGGGGCGTTGCCACCCCGGGGCTCCCACAGACCCGGACTTGCGGGTTTCCCGCATCCGGTTCCTCAAATCACGGCTTTGCCAAGTTTCGGTAGACCGAGTGCACGATGGT
>Ga0315912_10000393_pt1 | contig 86175 bp, 68 predicted proteins | sample VfabasoilMG_FD_204469 | JGI IMG/M metagenome (GOLD analysis project Ga0315912, IMG submission 204469) | Garden soil microbial communities collected in Santa Monica, California, United States - V. faba soil | ecosystem: Environmental > Terrestrial > Soil > Garden | place: USA: California... | reverse complement strand
AAGCCGTGTGCGGGAAAACCGCACGCACGGTTTGAAAGGGGATTCCATGGAAACGGATCGGCACTCGTGCTGAAACCGCGCCATAATCTACCAATGAAATTAGAACTGGACGGAGCCGTAGCGGTGGTCACCGGGGGAGCGAGCGGTATTGGACGGGCGTGCGCTGAGGGATTGGCCGCGGAAGGCTGCAGGGTTGCGGTTTGGGACTTGGCTGAGGGCGCCGATATTCGAGCAGATATCAGCGACTACGCCGCGGTAGTCGCCGCGCTGAAAGAGACTGAAGAGAAACTAGGGCCCGTGAGCCACCTGGTCCACGCGGCAGCGATGGGCTCGGGTAAATTCGGCTTCCCGTTCACGAACTTGCAGCCGGGCGATTGGAAGCGTGTGTTGGAAGTGAACGTGATCGGGATGGTCAACGTCGCGCAGGCGCTGGCTCCGGGAATGGTAGAGCGGAAGGCGGGCTCGATGGTGTTCATCGCTTCGATTGCCGGCCAGATCGGCTCGCAAACGGATCCGCCGTATTCGGCAAGCAAGGCGGCCAACATCAACTTTGCGCAGTGCCTTGCGAAGGATCTTGCCCCGCATGGCGTTCGCGTGAACACGGTGAATCCGGGAATGGTCAAAACGCCATTGAACGAAGCGGTTTGGCGCGCATGGAACGGACAACAGCCCGCCGGCCGGCAGCGATCCTACGAAGAGTGGGGCGCGGACAAGGTGAAGGCTGTCGCGCCGCTTGGGCGATGGCAGGAACCGGCCGATATCGCCGATATGGTGGTGTTTCTATCGTCTGCGCGAGCCAGGCAGATCACCGGCCAGACCATCAACGTGGATGGCGGCCAGGTGATGCACTGGTGAGAATTAGCGCTGGGCGGCGCCGGCGCGTCCCATGATGGGCCACGCGTCGATGATGTCGTTGCCCTTGGCGATGTAGTAGCGGTCGTAGACGTTGGTGCTCATGTCGAGGTTGCTGCAATAAATTTCGACACGGTCACCGACCTTGATTTCGCCGCCGCCGTCCTTCCACTTCAGCAAACCGTACTCGGCGCCCTGCTTGTCGACTTTTAGCCAGGATTTGCCCTTTACTTCGTCGGTAAGCTGCGCCAGGGCTTTGTTGCCATAATCCGTTGTCACCTGGCCGGCATGGTGCTTGCTGTCGACGGTGACGAGTACGGACATGGAGCTCTCGAAGTCGTTGTAGACCGCGTCGTCGTCCTTGCCGCCCACCTTCTTGTAAATGGAATCCATGAACACATAGCTGCCGCATTCCAGTTCGGTGAGGCCGTATTCATGGTCCATGTTGTAGGTGCCGGTGGAGCCGCCGCTGACAATCCCAACCGGCAGACCGGCCTTTTTGGCGAGCGCGACAGTTTCATTTACCCCGGCCAGATCTTCCGCCGTTTTCCGCTTGCGCGCGGCGAAGCCCTTTGTATGCGATGCGCCGCCGGAGTACGCCATAAAGCCTTCCAAGCTGACGTGCTTGCAGGAGGCAACCTTCTGCGCCAGTTCCAACGCCGGTTGTCCATTGGCGATGCCCTGACGCGTTAACCCGGCGAAAACGGAGACGGCGACGCGGCATTTGACTTTGGCTGCGCCGGCAGCCTCTTCGACATTCGCGAGCACGGCATGGTCGTCTACGACGAACATGAAGGTCGGATCCTTTTTCGTCAAGGCCACGGCGCGGATCAGGTTGTTATCGCTGGCCGGCTGCTTGGTCCACAGAACGCCTTTTATACCCCCGTTCGACATCAGTTCCGATTCGGCGATAGTGGCCGACGTAATCCCGATGGCGCCGAGAGCCACCTGGCGTTTGGCGATATCGACACTCTTGTGAACCTTCACGTGCGGACGGAGTTGGATGGGAGCGGACTTAGCGTAGGTCGCCATCGTCTTCAAGTTTTTTTCGAACAGGTCGATGTCGACGACCATGCAGGGCGTAGGCAGGACGTCCTTGGTCATGCCTTTAAAATCTTTCCGCGCTATGCGTTGTTCAAACTCCGCGTATGGGAATTTGGTGGGGTTTGCCCGTAAAATATGGGGAGCCAGCAGGGCGCTGGCACTGGCTGTAAGGAACTGGCGGCGTGAATTCATGGCGGGTTCTCCTGGTTTGTTGCGATTTTTGCCAGACGGGGGAATCACTGAGAGGATAACGCGTAAGGCTCCGAAGGACAAGGCCGTTGCGGTATCGTGAAGAGAGCGAAGCAGTTTCATTGAGCTGAAACGTTTCGCTTTCGCGCTTATCTCTTAGGAGTAAGGACCTCTTGGAATCATGACAAGGCACGTCGTTCGGGCGCAGTCTTCAAATACCGGAGATCTGGTTAAGCAGTCGCAGATGACCCTGCCTCCCAAGTTGTTGGATAAGGCGGTTTCGCGGCTCAGCTTCATTGCCATGATCAGTGGTGTGTCCACCGTGCTGTTTTTTATCGCCGATGGTTATTTGCAGTCCGAAGCGGCGGCGGTGCAGAAGCATATGGCGATGCGGCTGGTGGCGCTTTCGATGGTGCTCATTTCCTTCGCCTTTTTCGGCCTTCAGCGCGCCGGATGGTTTTCCAAAACGACAATTCTGCAGATGGGCGGCGGATTCCAGGTTCTTATCGCGTTTGCGATCGCGCTCGCCGAGTGCAGCCTGGTCAGTTCGGAGAAGCAGATAGTCATTGGCGTCTCCTCCACGGCTCTTTGGCTGGTGCTTTGCGGGGTGCTGATTCCAAATACGCCAGCGGCAAACCTGGTAGCCGGAATCCTGACGGTGCTGGCCTGGCCGGCGGCCTACTGGACTTCCATGCAGGTCTTCGGGTACGAGTTTATCGGCTGGAATCGCGTCGCGATGTGGATGATTCCGCTCGTCTTGTCGCTGGTGTGGACGAATTTCCTCAGCCGGAACATGTATTCGATGCAGATGGAGACGACGTACGCTGAGGACCTGGGCAGTTATAAGTTGGATCGGCTGATCGGGCAGGGGGGCATGGGTGAGGTTTGGCTGGCCAGTCACCGTATGCTGGCGCGGCAAGCCGCTGTGAAGCTGATTCGGCCGGAGATTCTCACAGGCCAGAGTATGCGCGTGGAGTCGGTTATCCGGAAACGGTTTGAGCGCGAAGCGCGGGCAACGGCGGCGCTGCGGAATCCGCACACGGTTGCGCTTTTCGATTTCGGCGTCACGCAGGACCACATGTTCTACTACGTGATGGAGCTGCTGGAAGGCATCGACCTGCAAACCATGGTGGAAAAATTCGGTCCGATGCATCCGGGCCGGGTGAAGAATATTCTGATCCAGATATGTGAATCGCTCGAAGAGGCGCACCGGTTGGGAATGGTGCACCGCGACGTTAAGCCGCGCAACATCTTCCTGAGCAAGATGGGATGGCAGCACGACTTCGCGAAGGTTCTGGATTTTGGACTCGTTAAGACGGCGCTGCGCGAAGATGAGTCGCTGATGACGATGGATGGATCCGCCACGGGTACACCGGCCTACATGGCCCCGGAAGTGGCGCTGGGCGGATCGCAGGTCGATGGCCGGACGGACATTTACAGCTTGGGATGTGTCGCCTATTTCATACTGACCGGCGAACTGGTGTTCCCTGAGGCAAGCCCGACGGCGATCGCCTTGGCGCATGTGCAGAAGCAGCCGGTGCCGCCCTCCCAACGGACGGAATTGCCCATACCCGAGGGCCTGGAGCTTATCGTCCTGCAGTGCCTGGAAAAGGATCCGGCCAACCGGCCGCGTTCGGCGCAGGACCTGGCACGGAAGCTGGAGGCATTGCGGGACGTGCCGAACTTCTGCCGGGACATGGCGGCGAGCTGGTGGGAGACCAACGTTCCCGATCCCAGCGCCATGTTCGATCTCAGCTCGACAAACGGCGAGGAGCCGGTTCACGTCGAGCGCGCGGGTTTAAGTGCGGCGCGGCGCTGAGGAGAGCGATCAACGCTTTGCGATGATTCTGGCTACGGCCGGGTCAGGGGCAATGATTGCCCACCAGGTTGCCGGGAAAGCGGCCCGCGACGGCTACTTCCTTCAGCAGTTTGCGCCGTCGGACCTGCCGAAGATTATGGCTGTCGCGGCGTTGATGAGCCTGGGACTGGCGGTAGCCTTTTCGCGCCTCAGTGAGCGGCTGGGTCCGGCCCGGCTTGTGCCCGCAGCCTTCGCACTGAGTGCCGTGTTGCACGTCGCTGAATGGTTCTGGATGCCGGTTGCGCCGCAAGCGGCCGTCGCATTTTTCTATTTGCACGTCGTGGGACTCGGCGCGATTCTGCTCTCCGGTTTCTGGCTTCTGTTGAGCGAAGTCTTCGACTTGCGGGAAGCGAAAAAGCGATTCGGGCAGATTGCCGGAGTGGGAACCGCGGGAGGGATCGCGGGCGGGGTGATGGCCGAGCGAATGGCGGCGATGGATTGGGGAAACTATTTGCCCCTGCTGCTGGCGGCGCTGCATTTTGTCTGCTGCGCCATATCGATGCGACTCCATCCGCCGGAACGCCGGCATGCGCGCCCGTCCAAACGTGTCACGGCCGCGGAGGCGTTCCGGACAACGCCGCTGCTTTGGCAGATGGCGGCGCTGGTTTTTCTCGGCACTTGTACCGCGGCGCTGCTGGATTATCTGTTCAAGCTTGGGGCAACGATGGCTATGGGCAAGGGGCCGATGTTGGTTCGTTATTTTGCCTTTTATTACACAAGCTGCCAGATCCTGACTTTCGTTCTGCAGACCTTCCTCGCCAAGGAGGTCGTGGAGAGGCTGGGCGTCGGAAAGTCGGTCGCCAGCCTGCCGGTCGCCGTCGGATTGGGCTCAACCGCCGCTCTGTTGATCCCGGTCTATCCGTTGGTGGTAGCGGTTCGAGCCGCCGAAGTAATTCTACGGGGATCGCTATTCCGTTCGGGATACGAGTTCCTCTATACTCCCGTCCCGCCGGCCGATAAACGAGCGGTGAAGACGATCGTCGATGTGGGTTTCGACCGCATGGGAGACGCCGTAGGAGCTGGCGCCGTGCAATTCATGATTTGGCTGGGTCCCGCTCTGGCGCGTCCGGAAATTCTGGGTCTTGCCATGGTGCTCACAGCTATCAGCACGATGATGGCAATGCGTCTGGAGCTTTCCTATCGGGGAGTTTTGGAGCGCGGACTCGTGCAGCGTGCGCGCGAGGATGACGACGGCAGCGGGGACGACGAATCGGTGATGAACACGATGTTCGAGGGCATGCCGTCGATACCCGAGATTCGAAAAGCTGCTATCAAAACCCAGAAGTTTGCGACGCAAAAAGCGATCCCCGCGGTGGCCGTTCTCCACGATTCCACAACAGAGCGGATGGCCGACCTGCGCAGCCGCGACGGCCAGCGCGTGCTTCGCAGCCTTTCCAGGGATGAGCCGTGGGATCCGCTTCTGGTCCCCCAGGTGATCCGGCTGTTGGCTTGGGACGAGATCAGCAGAATCGCCTGCATCTATCTGGAGCGCGGCGGAACCCGAATTCTGGGCCAGATCATGGACGCGCTAACGGACCAGGAGCTGGATTTCAGCATCCGCCGCCGTCTGCCGCGGCTGCTGGCGCATTTGGGTGAGCAACGCAGCGTGGATGGGCTCCTGCGGGCGCTTGAGGATCCCCGATTTGAAATCCGGTATCAATGCGGCCGCGCCCTGGACCGGTTGAAACGCAAACATCAGGGATTGGACTTCCGGCAGTCGGACGTGATGGCAGCCGTGAGCAGAGAATTAATGGTGAGCCAGGCCATCTGGCGTTCGCGCCGCCGCATCGACGTCAAGGACTCCTTGCCGGAGGAATACGAGTTTCTCGACGAGGTCCTTCAGGACCGTGCCGATAAGAGTCTGGAGCACGTCTTTTCGCTATTCTCAGTGGTGCTTCCGCGAGAGCCGTTGATGGCGGCATTCCGCGCGCTCCATCAGGATGACCGCATGTATCGGGGGCTGGCGCTCGAATACCTGGAGAATACGCTGCCGGACAATGTACGGAAACGCTTATGGGAAGTCATTGAGGAGTCACCGCCAGCACAATCCGGCGAGGATTATCAGGGCATCATGAACGCGTTGCTTGAGAGCAACGCATCGATCATCATGCAGCTTCGGAAAACGTCAGAAACCCATGCGGCGGTGCTCGCGGCCAAGCCGGGAAGCGATCCAAAGCCAGACGACGGTCATAGCGACATTAAACCAGGCGAAGCTGGTAAGGCCGACTGATAGTTCTTCCCCAACTTTGACGACTCCGGCCTGCAGTACATCACCGAGGCGCATGAAGAACGTGTCAATGGCGGCCTTGGCTTTATATTTTTCCGCTCGGCTGGTGGGGAGAAACAGCGCATGGCGTACTGTGTTCTGCAAGGAGTAGTCGGTGGCGTTCTCCAGGATCTTAGCTCCCCGCACCACGGCCAGAATGGGCGCCACCGCTAATACCGAATAGCTGGTGAGCGCCAGGCTGGGCAGCACGAAAAGCGCGCCGCGAACGCCGATGAAATTGAAGACTCTGGAAACCACGAAGGTCTGAATCAACAGGCCCAGCAGACTGATCCAACTCAGATAGTCTCCGTAAACGCCGCCGATGAAGTGCTCCTTCGCTTCTTTGTCGCCCGCAAATAGGCGTTCCGCTTCCTGCTCCACGAAGGAACTGAGCAGGAACTCGCCGGTAGTGTTGACTACGTTCAGGAGCACGATCAACATCGCGACGAGCCGCAAATAGCGACTCTGGAATACGAGTTTGAACCCATTCTCGCCGACGATCGGTTCGGCGGCATGCTTATTCATCGGCTGATCGGTGCGGCTGGTTTGAACCCGATTGGCCAGCCAAACCAGGGCGGCACAGACGATCAAAACCGCCACAGCGCTGGCCATCAAGCCGTAGGACGTGAATTTATAGACTTTGAAGAGCCATGTGGCCGCTTGCGCGCCGGCCAAAGCCCCAAGCGACGCTCCAACACCGATCATGGGGAACAGCCGCTTACCCTGACCCTCCGTGTAAATGTCGTTAGCGAATGCCCAAAACTGGCTGATGACGAAGACATTGAAAATTCCCACCCAGATGTAGAAGGCTACTCCGATCTTGGCGCCCGCCAAGCCGAAGGATTGGAAGATGAGCAAATGGGAAGCGAAGAACAACGTCAATCCGACGACCAACTTCAACCGGTTGACGCGATTGGCTACGAGCCCGTATAGCGGAACCAGCAGGATCAGCAGCACGGCTTGGCCCGCTGAGGAGTATGCCTTTACAGCGGCGCCGCCCTGAGTGAGGATAAGCGGTTCGCGAGCGGTTTTCAGCAGATAGTAAGCGCCAAGCAGGAGTATGAAGTTAATCGTCAGGATTAACGCGCCCAGACCTTCGCCCGCCCGTACGTCGGCAAATATGGAAAGGAATTTTTCAATTGGGCCGCGCGCTTTTTCTCCCTCCACGGTGAAGGACGGGAAAGAGACTTGGCTCCTCAGTTCAGGAATGCTTTGGTAGTCGGGTCGTTGCGCCATTAATTACCACGTTCGGTCCAAGCCCACAATTGTACCCGAGCGAATGTAAATCTGAATAGTCTGGCCCGGACGGGAGGCGGCGGTAATCTCGGCTGCGGCCCAGGCCGACGGACCGGCGGCGGGTGTGCGGGCGCCGGTGTCGTTGTTGAATTCGAACCACCGGACACGGGCGTCCTTCACGCTGCGGCTCAGGTCGTCCCATACCAAAGCGCCATTTTCCAATCGAAAACGGTCGAATGGAAGCACCTTTGCAAAGTACGCCTTGCCGATCTTGTCTCGCCGTTTGATCAAACACTGCACGAGATAGGCGGCGGCCTTGGGGTCGGTCAGTTTGCCCGTGGAAACAACGGCAGCGATGTCGTCGTCCGTCATGGCCATCACCTGTTTGGCGGCCCAGAACTCATCGTCCGGAAGCCGGTTCTGAAAGGCCGGGTTCGGGTATTCGGGAACCCACTTTTCCGGATCGAAGACGTCGCCTTCCATCAGTCCGATCGAAGGGTGTTTTTCATATTTTGCGAGGGCCCAGTACGGGGGCACAAGGCCGAGGGTGAAAAGTTGTTGCGCCGATGATTTCCAACTGAAGAAGTAGGCGCCGGACCGCGGACTATTCGCTTTATCGCTGGCACTGCCGAGCGTGGAGCCGAAGTCCAACAGGTAGTGGCGTATAAACTGGCGGCCGTTTTCGGTAACCAGTGAGTCGAAGTTGTTGATTGCCCGGGAATCGTCGTGTCCGAGCCAGGCGCTAAACACATGCAGGCCGCGCAGGTCCCGCCGGTGTTCGTGCGGCACCGTGTCATTGGGATCGTCTTTTCGCGTTCCGTAAAAGCGCGGGGGACCCACGGGCTTGCCGGCTACAGCGCGGCTGGCGGTAGCGCGATATCTGCCGTCGGAGGATTTAGGAACTCTGGTTAGAATTTCTCCGATGTCGTTGATTGTCATCTTCCGTTTCTTGCCGCCGGAATCGGTGATTTCGACATCCGGGCCGAGTTCCAACTGCTCCGGCAGGAAGTGAACGATGTAGTTCTCCGGCACATGGTAACCGAGCGCGTAGAAGAATCGAGCGCCAATGGAATCCGCCGCCGTCGCCATCTCCGGGTTCGTTAGCGGGTCAAATTTAATGAAGTAGCGCTGCTTCTTTTCGTCGAGAATTGTGAAGCCGGGAGTAATGCCCTCCGTCTTTGCACTCACCACAGTCCACTTTGCCCCGGCCGGTGGGTTGGCGTCGCCCGGACCCCGCTTCAACTCTTCGGCAGACATCCGCCGGTAGTAGTGCCGCTTGACGTACCAGGCGCCGTCCATCGGTTCGCCGAGGGTGTTCACCGAAGCGCGCGCGACGATCGGCGGGCCCTTTTCCGGCTGGTGCTGGCCCACCTTGCCGAACTGGTTGGCGAACAGATCGTAGTAGTCGCTTAACTTTCGATTCAGCACCTTTTCGACATTACGGGGCGTTGGCTCGCGTTCCAGCGGGTCATCCGGATAGAATTTCGGCTGCGCGAACGTCGGGCAGGCCAGGAACAAAATCATCAAGTGATGTTTCATGGTCAGTACACCGGTTGTCCTGTGGTTGTGCCGAAACGGCGGGAGAGAAAAACGTCATTGAACTTCATCCACACTTGAAAGCCCTCGTGGCTGAAGCCCACGTCTAAGCGCATAAAGGTCGTGTTGCGGGCATTCATCCGGAAGCCAAATCCCACCGAGGACTCCAGATCGCGAAAGTTCAACATGCCCCGCCGGGGAAAAACCTTCCCGGCGTCGGCAAAGACGGCGCCGTCGAGTCCGCTGAAAATCTCCCACCGGTACTCCGCCGTCAACGCCATACTGTTCCGGTCGCTAAACCGAAAGGGCCGGTAGCCCCGAAGGTCTTCCGAGCCGCCCATTATCGGTTGGAGATAGAAGGGAATCTGTTCGTTTCGATCGGTTTCCGTCAACGTCGTCTTTGCTCGCAATGCGATCACGCGGGTTTTGTTCAGCAATGGAATGAACTGTTGCAACTCGATATCCATCCGCCGAAAACTGAACACGTTCAATTTTTGGTCGTGGAACCAGGAGTACTGCATGATGTAGTTGCCACCCGATTTGGCCATTCCCGCCGGATTGTCCCGATAGTCGTATTGGGCGAACACGCCGTGGCGGAAATAGTTCGGCTGATGGTTAATTGCGGGCGCCTGGGCGGGAGTGAAAACAGTCTCCGCCGAAGCGAAGCGGCTATCGTCGCCGGGGCCGACGTTCGTCCAAAGGTACCCCAGGGATGCGCCGAGCTTGATCCGGCGAATTGGTTCGGCGGCCAGAATGCCGTCGATGGATGTGTCTTCCAACCGGTAATTGGTTCGCAGTTCTTTTGGCCGATCCGGCCCAGTTCCGTAGTATTGCAGCGATGCGTAATTCCGATGACTGGCGATGCCTTCCAATGACACTTTGCCGTTGGCCAAGCGCGGCAGCACCGCCTGGGCTTCGTACTTCTGGTAGAGCTTCGTTGAGAGCTGCGCGGATGCCCGCGCGACTAACTGGCCGCCCATCAGGTCCTGCCGGTAGTACTCCGGCCCGGCCGCGAATCCGCCTCCGGTCACCATATTTCCAAACTTTATCCGCAGGCCGTTATACCCTACAGCGGTGCGCTCCAAATACTTGGCGTCCTTGAAATTGCGCAAACGACGTTCGATCTCATTCACTTCGTCCGGTTCCAGCTTCGCCGACTTCGCGTCGCGTTCCTTTTCAATGACTTCTGTTCGCGATGCCGGAGCCTGTGCCGTAACGGTGAATGGTAATAGGAACAGAGATGTCACTAGCCGATTCATCTTAGACATTTGGATGCGGTCTCTAACGCTTGGATTCGACGGATATCGGCATTGTAACCGCATTCCCGTTGGCATTCACGGGCTGGATTGTCGGCTCACCGACCGGTTGAATAGTCATGCGCGTTTTGTCTACTTGGACGATGAGAAAGTGGTTCTGATTGCTCCAGGCCGCAATGTGATTGGATGCCATCTTGCTGCGCACCGAACTCTTTCGAAGTTCGCCGCCGGCGCCGGAGATCACGAATTGCATATTGCCGGTTTCAGGCTTCTGCTCCGAAAACTGAAGGTTATGCTCATGACCGGCGAATACGGTTTGGACGCCGGCGCTTCGCATGGCGAGAAACCAGTGAGGAACGGCGTCGACGAATGGAGCATGGTTGGGCCCCGCAGTGAAGAGCGGGTGATGCATGACCACCAAGCGCCATGGGAGCGGCGGCTTGGCCAGTGTGGTGGAAAGCCATTTCGACTGCGGGCTGTCGGCCAGGTACACCGGGGCCGGACTGCCTTCCGGCTGGTTTTTCGTTGAATCCAAAGCAATGACCTCAGCAAAAGACGCGTATTCGAAGCGGTACCAACGGTCAGGCATGAAAAAATTATCCAGACAGACGGCTAAGTCGGCGGTGCGTTCCGTTTCGTTGCCGTCATGGTTTCCCAAAACAGCTTTGAAAGGAATGGACAGTAGTGTCTTGGCGTATGGCTTGAAAAACTTTGCCTCCCAATCCCGGTCCTGCGAGCCGCTGGACGCCAGTTTTCCGTAGATGTTGTCACCCGTCGAGATTACGAATCGAACGTGTTGATTGGATTTCTCTAGGCGCAGTCTTTCTTCCTCCATCTTCGCGGCGATTGCGTACTGAGTTTTTGAGGCGTTGCCAAAATCGCCAATGACGAAGAAAGTGAGACTCTCCGATTTAGCGGGCCAGGTTCGAATGCTGGCCGACGCCACCGGGGCGCCGTTGATCGTTACCGTGTATGGATAGGCTGTATCAGGCTTCAGGCCGTCGACCCGCTTCCAACTCGATGTTGCCGGTATCGTGCGGCCATCGATCTTGATAATCGTCTCGCCGGACCCCACCGCCCCTTTGCCGATCGTGTTGCGAATCGTTCCATCCGCCGTTCCCCAGGCTAAAGTCACGCTTTCGGCGTCAAGGTCGGCTACATAAACTCGTAAAGGAGCATCTTCGGCAGCGAACGAAACCGTCAGCGCCGCCAATAAAAGTAGTAAGCGCACAGCCCTAGGTTAACAAGCGGGATCGATTTCTTATATACTCTCTTCCACAATCACCGGCCTCTATTCGGTTCGGTTGGGAAATTCAAGTCATTGGGGGTTCTATGTTACGCACTCTCGTATTGGCGCTGCTCGTTACCGGCGCGCTTGCTGCCCAGGAAGTCCGCGGTACTATCACCGGGACGGTGACAGACCCACAAGGCGCCGTTATCGCCGGCGCCAAGATCGTCGCTAGAAACCAGGCCATCGGCTCGGTGACCGAAGCGGTCGCCAACGATACCGGTCTATTCGTCTTGCCATTCCTGCCGATCGGCAAATACCAGGTCACGGCATCTATGTCGGGATTCAAAAGTTCCATGCGAGACAATGTCGAACTGCGTGTCGGCGACCGCATCCAGCTCAACTTTTCCCTTGAAATCGGAGCCGCGGCCGAAACCATCACTGTTTCCGGCGAGAGCGCACTGCTCGATACGGCAACGGCTTCCAACGGTCAAGTCATCGACGGGGCGAAAGTGAAAGACCTTCCGCTGTTGGGCCGCAATCCATTCCTGTTGGCGGCTGTTTCCACGGGTGTCCAATATACGCCGACGCGCGGGTCGCGCTCCAACCGACCCTTCGACAACGGCGGTATGGATAGCTTCTCCATTAATGGGGGTCGACAGACGACCAACGAATTCCTGCTAGACGGAGTACCCGACACGAATACCGAAACGACTTCGCCGTCGAATCTCTCCTTCGTTCCTTCGCCGGACGCCACCGAAGAGTTCAAAGTGCAGACCAACACCTACGACTCGCAATATGGCCGCACCGGTGGCGGCGTTGTGAACGTGTCCCTTAGGGCCGGCACCAACGACCTCCACGGCGTTCTTTATCACTACCTTCGCAATGACAAACTCAACGCCAACGCCTTTGAAACGAACGCCGCCGGCCTCGGCCGCAGCGCCTTCCGTTGGAACCAGCCCGGTCTTGTTTTCCACGGCCCCGTCGTGATTCCGAAACTCTACAACGGCAAGAACAAGACATTCTTCATGTTCTCCTGGGAAAAAATCAAATCCGCGATTCCGCTTCCCCAGAACTACACGGTTCCGACAACCGAACAGCGTGCGGGCGACTTTTCTAAAACAGTGCAGGCGAATGGCCAACCCATTCTGGTCTACGATCCCAACACCACACGGCCCGATGGCGCTAACTACACCCGCCTGCCTTTCGCCGGCAATGTGATTCCGTCCAACCGCATCGATCCCGTCGCCGCGAATCTGCTCAAGTTCATCCCCACGCCCAATCAAGCGGGAAATGCCCAGGGCTTCTTCAACATGATTTCCAGCCCGAACCCGGTCTCCGACGAGTACGATCAGTTCGCCACGCGGGTCGATCAACAGATCACCAGCAAACACCGATTCTTCTCCCGTTATGTGCGCGGCAACCGGCATGAGTCCAACAGCTTCGCCGGCTTCGAGAAGGCTGCCAGCCCGTGGTATCAACACTGGCGCATCAACCAGGGCGGTAACTTCGATCTCACGTCTACCCTTGGCCCGACTCTCGTGAATAGCTTCCGGATGGGGTATATCCGCCATCAATTCGCAATTCAGCAATACGGCGAAGGGTTCGATCCTGCGACGCTCGGGTTCCCCGCCTCGGCAACGACTGGCCTTCCGCGCAAGTTCTTCCCGCGCATCGACTACACCGACTACACCGCCTTTGGGCCGCAACGCTCCACGGGCTCTGAGTTCACTTTCTCGGACACCTGGTCGGTCGCCGAGACGATCTCCAAAGTGGTCAGCTCGCACTCGCTCAAGTTCGGATTCGAGGGGCGCCAGATGTTCAACAATCAGGACCGTCCGACGTCTTCCTTCGCTCGTTTTAATTTCCGGCGTAACTTCACGCAACGCGATCCACTGCGCGGGGACGCCGCCAGCGGCAATGCATTCGCGTCGATGTTGCTCGGCGCCGCCGAGAGCGGCGAGTCCGTTCGCCAGCCGGCGCTCGCCTATGGAAATCGATACTACGTTCTGTTCTTTCAGGATGACTGGAAGGTCAGCCGGAAACTGACCTTAAACCTCGGCCTCCGCTGGGATCATGAAACACCGCAAACGGAGCGTTTCGACCAGCAGAACGCCGGTTTTGACGCCAACGCCACCTCTCCCTTGGTGGTTCCCGGCATGACCCTGAAGGGCGGCCTCCTTTTCACCGACGCCAACAACCGCAAGCCGTTCACGTCGGACTGGAACAACTTCCAGCCCCGCGTCGGTGCGGCCTACCAGTTGGGACGCGGCACTGTATTCCGCGGCGGGTACGGCATCTCGTATCTCCCCACGTTCGATACCGGATTCAACAACGGCTTTGCCATTACCAACGCCATGGTTACTTCCACCGATGGCGGCCTGACACCGGCGAATCTCCTGCGGAATCCATTTCCGGATGGCTACATCCCGCCTGTCGGCCGCTCGCTGGGACTTGGAACGCTGCTCGGGCAGGGCTACTCCTATGGCTTCGTGAATCGGGACATCCCCTTTGTTCACCAGTTCTCCGCCGGCATCCAGCATGAATTCCGCGGGCGCATTCTGGTTGACGCTTCCTACTCCGGCTCCCGCACGCGTTCGCTGCAAACCGCAAAGGGTATCAACGAACTGACAACGGCGCAATTGGCCGAAGGCAACGCCCTGTTGACCCAGGTGCCGAACCCGTTTGCAGGAAAACTTCCCGGCTCGGCGTTCAACGGTCCCACGGTGCCGCGCCAGCAGTTGATTCGGCCGTTCCCCCAGTTCGCCAGTATTACGGAAGATCGCCGCACCATCGGCTGGTCCAATTACAACTCGCTGCAACTCCGCGTGGAAAAGCGCATGAACAACGGCGTTCATCTGCTCCTCAGCTATACGTTTTCGAAGTCGATTGAAGCCGTAAGCTACCTGAACCCGCAAGACAGCTTTGGTCAGATGGCCAGTGTGCTTACCGCTGTCGATGCCCCCCAGCGTGCCGTGATCAGCGGCGGATGGGAATTGCCTTTCTTCAAGAACGGGCGCGGGCTGAGCCGGCAGTTACTGGGCGGCTGGCAACTATCGGGCATCATAACCATCCAATCCGGCGTCCCGATCGGAACGCCGGGCGGCGTCTACTCCACCGGTCTCGACCCGAAGATTCCCGACGACCAGCGCAACCGGAATCGCTGGTTCAACACGTGCACTTTGGCTCTCACCGGCGCGCGCCAGAACTGCGCCAGCTCTTCGGAGCCCGTGGCGTTTACGGTCCAGCCGCCGTTTACGCTGCGTACGCTTTCCACGCGGTTCCCCAACATCCGTGACCTTCGTCCGCTCAACGTGGATCTTTCGATCTTTAAGCGGTTCGTCGTAACCGAGCGGATGAACGTAGAGTTCCGCGCCGAATCCTTCAACATGACCAACACGCCCTGGTTCGGGGGCCCGAATCTGACGGTTGGCGGTGCGGCCTTCGGCACGGTGACGCCGGCACAGGCCAATGATCCGCGCAACATCCAGTTTGCGCTTCGCCTCTCGTTCTGATCGCAACAGGCGGCCAAGACGATAGGATAGTCGAATGGTGCGTTTTATCCTCATCGTCTTGGCCTGTCTTTGCAGTCTCGCGGGCCAGCAACCAAACACCGTTACCGCTAATGTTTCGGTAACCCAATCGATTTCCGCGGGAACGGCCGTTTTCCAGATTCAGCTCCTGGAAGCGACACTTGCCTCAAATGTCGATTCGGCGCTCGCGGTATTGACGCCGGTGGGCGTTACCGCGGCGCATTTGAATGGAGTGAATGTCTCAATCAGCCAGGGTTTCATTATTACGACCTACGATTTTCGCGTGCCCGTTCCGGCCGCGGAGCTCGGCGCGACACGAGACAAGCTCATCGCCGTTCAGCGCAACCTGGCCAACTCCCAGACGCAGGGAATTAGCTGGTCCAGCACTTTGACGCCGACCGATGAACAGCTTGCCTCGGCCTTGGAACGGGCGATGCCGGCGTTGATGGAGAGGGCCCGTCAACGCGCCGCACTGTTGGCTCAAGCGATGAATGCCACGTTAGGTAATGTCGTCCAGTTATCGGCGCCAGCGATTTCGCCCGACGGTCCCACCGTGACGGTGTCACTCACCGCTACGTTTGCCGTAACGCCCGCTCAATAAATGCTTCTATTGGCGCAAAGCGTCTTCGATCGCCTTTTCGAGCACCGGGGCCATCAACGCGTAGCCCGCGGCATTCGGGATCAGGCCATCCAGGGTGAGTTCCTTCTTCATGTTGCGCCCTTGCGCCAGTACGGAATAGACATCGGCGTAGACGGCGCCGGCGCGGGCGGCGTAGCCCTTCAACCATCCGTTGAACCCGATGATTTTACCGGGCGGGCGCCGCTCGGAGAGGATCTGGTAGCAATCGCAAATGGGAGTCACCGAAGCCAGTACGACTTTGATCCCATGAAGCTTGGCGAGTTCCGTCATGGTCATGATGTTTTCGCTGATGGTGCCTTCGGTTGCCGGTCCGGCGTAGCCGGCGAAGTCATTCGCGCCGCCGAGAATGACGACCACTTTCGGCTTCAATGCAATGACGTCCTGCCGGAATCGGACCAGCATCTGTGGCGTGGCCTGGTGCGTGATCCCGCGATTCAAATAAGGCTTGCCGGGGAAGAAATTGCTCCATTTCTCGATTATGTCGTCGCCGAAGAATACGACGCGGTTGACACCCGGAGGCGGCGGACGCAGTTCGGCGTTCTCGCTGCCGTACTGCACCAGTTTGCCCCAATCGGCCAGCAACCTCAGATATGTCGCGTTCTCCGCTTCCAGTTCGGCAATCAGTTTGGCGGTTTCGTCCTTCTGGCCGTGCAAAACAGCCGCCAGCCCGAAGGACAATACCGCCAAACGCAAAGTCATTTTTGGATTCCGAAACAGTACAGGTACCCGTCGTACGTATTGATGTAGATGCGGCCATTGGCCACCGCGAGTCCGCTCCAGTGGTTAAACTTTTCGATCTGTTTGCCGCTGTTCCAAAGCTCTTTTCCGGTCTGCGCATCCAGCGCGAACAATACCGCATGCGTCGATTTCGGAATGCGGCGCTCGGCCCGGAAGTCCAAACCGACGTCCGGATACGCCTGGGCTGTATTCTCGCCGCTGCCGTATCCGAATACGACTCCATTGGCGAACACCGGCGGCTCCGCCTGATCCATGTCGCGGGAAATCCACGCCGGCGCTAGCGTGGGCTTGCCGTTTTTGCCGTCGACGACCTTGAAGGCCGCGATCGCGCCCTTCTTCACCACGCCGTACTCAACCGGCGCCTTGTACTTGGAGTGCTTCGGTCCCCAGAACGGTGTGAGCACCCATCGCTGCCCCTTCGTATCTTCGAATGAGGTCAGGGAGCCCCAGATCCCGGCTTCGGCAAAATCCACCATTTCGTTGCAGATCAACGGAGTCCGTTCCAATGGCGTGCGATGGTCGTCGCCGCCAATCGATTCGGTATCCATGAAGTACAGGCGGCACTCTTTGCTTGCGTCCACCATGTACTCTTTGCCCTTGTAATTAAAGATCGTTGGCGTAACCTGCATGTCCAGGTCGCGCTTCACCAGCCATTCAGCGTTCGAAGGGCCGTAGTAATCCACCAGGTCCAGAGCCTTCGTGTCTTTGTTCTGACGCACGCCGATCATCCCATTCCCGTAAACGCCGTCCTCGGGCGCCCACCGGCCATCGCCGGTTCCGGTGTACATCGTGTCGAGCTTGGCGCTGATTGCCGGCCCGGAGCGTCCCCACATGCCGCCGCCCGCCGGTCCCCAGCTTCCTACGCGATTCGTGGCCAGATCATACGCGTATGCGACGTTCGGATTGCCGCCGCAGCCCTGTGCCGAATGCGTGTAAACCACGTTTTTCCAGAGGTTCATGGCATATGGCTTCCCGTTCGCGGGCATGAACTTATTGGGTTCCGTGATGTGCTTTCCATCGGCCGCGTTCAATTGATGCAACCGGCCGTCCCAGCTCGCCGCATAGATCGTATAATTGCCAGGTGCCCCGCCCGGTCCGATGGTGACATTGGCCGTCATCCCGCCGGGACACAAGACGGTCGGCCCGCGGCCGCCCGCCGGTTCCTTGTAAGTGCTTTCAAATTTTACATGCCAAACTTGTTTGCCGGTCTCGACGTCAACTGCGTAAACATTGTCGGAAACGCCAGCCTGAATCACTAATTGCTTCGGTCCGGCCGGTGTGTTGACGCTCCCGATCACCAGCGGCGGAAGCAAGTTGTGCATCGCCCGCACTTCGTTGTCGAAGCGGATTTTCCACAGCAGCTTAATGTCCTTGGCGGTGGTGACGCTCAGAAGTTTCTCATCCTTCTGCCAGTTATTGCGCTGCGGATCGCCGCCGTCGGTCAGCCAGTCGGCGGCTGGCGCGACAAGGGCGGTCGAAACTACTACGGAGACGAAGATAAGGCTTTTCATAGAATTCAGCACCGATCAATATATAACACTCCCGCGCGTTCGCGAACTCGTCCTTTTCGGTATATGATCATTGTTCGGTGCTGACCATCATCAGGAGCTCGTGAATGCCACGTTTCGCCCGTCCCTTCGTTTCGGCCAGTTGCGCCTTACTTGCTATGACCGTCGTCCACGCTCAGCGTGGCGGAAATGACTGGATGACCATCGGCAACGACGTCCAACGCTCTTTCTGGCTGCGCTTCGACGGCAAGATCTCTGAACAGACGATGCGCAAGACCGGATTTGAAATGCTTTGGAAGATGAAGCTGAAGAATACCGGCCGCCAGCAGCAGGCGCTGACGCCGCCGGCGCTGCTCGATTTCTACATCAGCTACCGCGGCTTTCGTACTCTCGGTTTCTTCGGCGGAAGCGGCGACACTACCATTGGCGTGGACACGGATCTGGCGAGGCTGGAATGGCAAAACGGCGCCGGAACCTCGATGAACAAAGGCGGCACGGCTTCCTGCCCGGGCGGCATGACTTCTTCCATTACCCGGCCAACGCAGACTCCGTATCCGCTCGCCGGCGGCCGCGGATTCGGCCGTGCCAATCCGGCCCGTTCCGGTGTCGGCGAGCCGTTTGAAGGCGCCATCACCCTGAAGCAGGCGGCGGGGCCCCGCCCCGGTCCGCCTCCGGTCGCCCCGCCCAAGCCCGGCCGGCGCCAAGCCGTCCCAGCAAGTCCTTTCTCGCGGACTCCGCTTTACGTTAATGCCATCACCGGAGATGGGATGCTCCACCAGATGTACGTCTCCAACGGCGAGGAGCCCAAGCTTCCGCTGCAATTCCTTCCCGCCGGCGCGCACGCCCAAGGTCTGACCGTGTTTGAGGGAACCGCATATGCCGCCACGATCAACGGCTGCAACGGTGTTGAGAATGGTATCTGGGCGATCAATCTGGAGACGCAGAAAGTGTCCCATTGGAAGGCTACTGGAAAGAACGTCGAAGGCAATACCGGATTCGCGGTGGGTCCGGAAGGCGAGCTTTACGTAGCCAGCGGTTCGCAGCTCGTTGCGTTGGCCGAAGGAACATTGGCGCAGCGCGCCGCGTACTCGGCGGATTCGTCGGACTTTGTATCTTCGCCAGTGGTCTTCGATTTCAACGGCAAGAACTTCGTTGCCGCTTCCACCGCCGATGGCCGCATCCACGTCGTTGACACCGCCGGGATGACGTCCGTTGCCAAGAGTGACGCCGTCGCCAAGGCCGGTTATGCTGTGGGCGCATTAGCGACCTGGGAAGATGAATCGAAGGTCCGCTGGATCCTGATCCCGACGGGTGCGAAGGTTGAAGCGCTGAAACTCGTTGAGTCGGGCGGTTCGGTATCTTTCCAGAAAGGCTGGGCTTCGGGCGACATGGTATCCCCGCTCACGCCCTCGATCGTAAATGGAGTTGTCTTCGCCGCAGCCGCGGGAAATGCCCGTGGCGCGAAGGCGATGCTTTACGCGTACGAAGGAACGACCGGAAAAGAACTTTGGAACAGCGGAAGCGCTATTGCGTCCTACATAACGACGGGCGGATTGTCTGCCGGTGGCGGCCGCGTCTACCTCAGCACGGCCGACAGCAATCAGTACGCTTTCGGCTTCCCGATGGAGCATTAATTAGAATATGAGTCTTCGTTTTTTTCTGCTCGCAACGGTTTTCGCGGGAGCTCTTCCGGCGCAATTGCTGGAAGGCCCCGGCATGACCCAGACCGCAACGCTCTGCAAGAACTGCCACGAAATCGAGCGGTCCATCTCTCTCCGCCAGGACAAGGACGGGTGGAATGCCACCTTGACGAAAATGGTGGGCTTCGGCATGAAGGCGGCGGACGCGGATCTTGCGATCATTGCCGACTACCTCGCCAAATACTATCCGGCCGACGCGATCCCGCCCATCAACGTAAACAAGGCCACTTCGATCGAACTTGAGAGCCGTTTCACCATGAAGCGCTCCGAAGCGGCGGCGTTCCTGGCGCACCGTGACAAGATCGGCAAATTCAAAACATTCGCGGAGTTGAAGAAGGCTCCGGGCATCGATCCGGAAAAGGTAGAGGCAAAGAAGTCGCAGATCGTTTTCTGACGCGATACCCTAGTGGGTCATGACGACCACTCGCCGCTCGTTCGTATATTCGTTGACCGCGGCAGCGCCCCTGGCGGCGCAGGCACCGAAAGACTCGGTGCGGCTGGGCTTCATTGGAAGCGGCATTCGTGGCAAACAGCTCATTGACGAGTTCCTGGCTGTAGCCGGGGTCAAGGGCATTGCGGTTGCCGATCTCTACGACGGCTGCCTGCAACGAGCCAAAGAGCAATTGGGCGACGGCATTCAGGCGGTCCGCGACTACCGGGCCGTGCTCGACAACAAAGACGTTGACGCTGTTGTCATAGCAACTCCAGACCATTGGCACGAGAAAATCGTGCTGGACTCGCTCTCGGCCGGCAAACACGTCTACATTGAAAAGCCGATGACGTGGTCCCTGGCCGAAGGTCCGCGGATTGTGGCGGCCGCGAAGTCCGCCGGCAAGGTGCTGCAGGTCGGCAGCCAGGCCAAGACTTCAGCCCTCACCGCCAAGGCGAAGGAGATAATAGCCAGCGGCGCGTTGGGTAAAGTCAACATGATTCGAATGGCGAATCATCGGAACTCGGCGGAAGGCGCCTGGCAATATCCGGTGCCTCCCGATGCCTCCGAGAAGACGATCGACTGGCCTGCATGGCTGGGGAAGGCGTCCAAGCGCCCCTTCGATCCCAAGATTGTCTTTCAATGGCGGCGATTCTGGGATTTCTCCGGCGGTGTCGCCGCCGATCTCTTCGTTCATCAGTTCACGCAGATGCACGAACTGATGGGCGTTCAAGCGCCGGTGTCCGCAGTCTCGGCGGGCGGAACCTACAAATGGAATGACGGCCGCACGGTTCCCGACGTGATGAACTCGCTACTGGAGTACAAGGAAGGCTTTATCGTCGATGTGTATGTGAACCAGGCTAATGGCTTGGCTCCCCGCGGTATCTTCTTTTACGGTGACGAGGGGACTCTTCAGATCGATTTCACGCGCATCATTCACACGCCTGAGCCCAAGGAAAGCAAGGCGCAGACCTACGGCAGCCTTAATTTTCCCAAATCGATGCGGGATGAATATCTGGCGAAATTCGCAAACGATCCACGCCCGGCGGCCCCTGAGCCGAAGGAGATATTGGTGGAGCGCGGACAGTCCCATAACTGGTTCTTCATCGACTCGATCATCAACAACAAACCCAGCCGCGAGAATGCCGAGGAGGGCCATTACGCCGCAGCCGCGGCTCACCTTTGCAACCTCGCCTACCGGCACAAGACACGCGCCACGTGGGACCCCTCCACCGGCAAGGTGAAGCTATAAACGCATGACCGGCGGCGAATGTCTGTTGCGAACGCTTGTCGCCTCCGGCATCGAGGTTTGCTTTATGAACCCCGGCACTTCGGAGATGCACTTTGTCGCCGCGCTGGATCGCGTTCCCGAAATGCGTGGCGTGCTCTGCCTTTTTGAAGGCGTCTGTTCGGGCGCGGCCGACGGGTATGGACGAATGGCGCGCAAGCCCGCGGCGACGCTCCTGCACCTTGGTCCGGGCCTGGCCAACGGGCTTGCGAATTTTCATAACGCCCGCAAGGCGCGGACGCCGATCGTCAATCTGGTCGGGCAGCACTCCACGCAGCATTTGGCTTACGACGCGCCGCTGACATCCAATATCGACGGCTTTGCGAGTACCGTCAGTGCAAAAGTGGTTCATTTGGACTCGGCTGAGGTCATTGGGGCTGCCGCGGCGGAGATAATCACTGAAGCGCGCCGTTATCCGGGGCGTATCGCGACGCTAATTGTTCCGGCCGATTTCTCGTGGTCAGAAAGCGGTCCGATTGCGATCGCCGCGCCGCCGCCTGCTCCGCGGGTTCCCAATGCCAAGCCCGAGTTCGCTCCCGGCGCCGGGTTCATCCTTGGCGGCCAGACGCTGATGGGCAAGGGATTGGAGTATGCAGCCCTTCTCGCCGCCGCCGGCTATAAGGTTTTCGCCGATCGGAATGCGGCCCGCGTCGAAAGTGGCCGTGGCCGGTATCAACCACCGCGGATTGTCTATTTCCCGGGACCGGCACAGGCGCAACTCGCCGGGTTGAAAGACTTGGTTCTGGTGGAGGCCAAGCCGCCCGTTTCCTTCTTCGGCTATCCGGACGAACCCAGCTATCTTGCGCCCACCGATTGCAAGGTTCACACTTTGGCCGGCATTCAGGAAGACGGTCTCGGCGCGCTGGCGGCGCTGATCGAAGAACTCGGACTTGTCGATTCGTCGTTCACCGATCCCGACCCGGCCGAGCAGCCCGCCGAGGATGCTTCGCTTACGCTGGAAAACGCCGGGGCCGCGATTGCCGCCTTGCTGCCGGAACGCTCGATCGTCTGCGATGAGATGGTCTCTTCCGGCCCGCCCGTGCTGGCGCAGCTTAGACGGGCCAAGCAATTTGACTACATGCCGGTCACCGGCGGATCAATTGGGCAGGGAATGCCGGTAGGCGTTGGCGCTGCGGTAGCGTGTCCGGACCGGAAAGTCGTCGTGCTGGAAGGCGACGGCAGCGGCATGTACACGCCGCAATCGCTGTGGACCATGGCACGCGAGAAACTCGATGTAGTGACCGTGATCTTTGCCAATCGGCGCTACCGGATCCTCGATATCGAAATGCGGCGAACGGGTGCGGACGGCTTCGGCGCGCAATCCAACGATATGGTCGACATTACCCGGCCGGAGATCGATTTCGTCAAACTATCGGAAAGCATGGGAGTGTCCGCTACGCGCGCCGCTACGCTGGCGGAGTTCATCCATCAATTCCGTGCCGCGATGGAGACTCCCGGGCCATGCCTCATTGAACTAATCCAGCCCGAAAGTTCGCGATAGCTTCCGCGGTGCGCAAGGAGCGGTCATAGACGCGCAGTTGGAGTACCACCGGAGTCTTCTTCAACTGCAGTAGGGGACCAACGTTTCGCAAATGCGGGCTGAACCGTCCCCAACCGAACTGCCGCGCCGTTCCGCCATCATTCAGGCGGCCGTCGATGACGAAGCTGATGATCTTTGGCCCGCCATCAACGATCGCCACGATGTGCTGGCGCTTGCCCGCCACAATCGACCCAGGATCGGAGGCCCAGCGGTTCTCGGTCCTTCCATCGGAAATTGTCAGCTCGACCGCGCCGCCGTCTACGGTCCGCAGCGTTATGCCCTCGCCGGATAGCAGTGTCTGCCCCGGCGACAGGTCTCCCAATTCCACCCAAAGATCGAGGGAGAAGCCGGATCGCAGATCCTCCTTTCCGTGATCGGCCCGTTGCGACCGCCTGTAAAATGGCTTGGGCTCGGCGGTCGCAACCGCAGGCAGCGGGACGGGGTTCCAAAGTCCCTCCAACAAGCCGGGGTCGATTTCATGGACCCGGGCCACATCCTTCTGGGTCTCGGTGAGGTAGTATTTCCCGCCCTCCTCCACCAGATCCGGGTAGCTCATTCGGATGATGGGGTCGTCATCGTAGAGCACAATCTCCGGTTCCGACCAGCGAATGATTTTTCCTGCCGGGCCATCTGCTTCCACGCCTCCGGAGAGCCATACCGGATTTCGATCCTCGTATGATCGCCCGCCGTGATTGTGGAACCAATACACGTATTTTCCGTTCGACAGCCGCCACGCGAAATTCGCAGCGCGTGGATGCTTCATCAATCGGCCGTCGGCGAATTGCATGTATTGTGACGGCTCCCATGTGCGTCCGCCATCACGACTGTAGGTATGGGCCGAATGCCCGTCCACGGTTCGAAAGACGCAGAACAGCGATCCATCACTCATCACGGAAAACGACTGCTCCTCGGCGATCACGCCTCCTCCGCGCGGTGTCCGAATGCCAACATCCCCATCCGGCAGCGTCTCCCAGCGAATCTTCTTCGGGTCCTTCTCCGTCAGGATGTTTTCGCTTCGCAGGAGTACGCCTTCGCTGGAAGTGAAGAATCCCGCGCCGAATCCTCCCACTTTATGTAGCGGCACGTATCCTGCCCCTTTGTAAGCAAACGCCTTCCCCACGGTCCAGAAGAACTTGATCTTCCCGCCATAGGGATTCCGGCGGTCGATATCGAAATCGCGTTGCGGAATCTCGTAACGCTCGCGCGACCAGGACTTCCCATGGTCGTCGCTGAATTTGAAAACGAAATGCCCCAGGCTGTCTACGCGCCGATTGAACCCATCCTTGTACGTGGGCTTGTCCGCGATCACCTGCCGGATGTTGTCCGTGTTGTGGTTGTAGAAGACATACACACGCCCGCTCTCGGCCTTTAGCGTCACCGCATATGACGCTTCCGGCCCGCTGCCGGGCTCGATGTCGACCGCTTTCTCCCACGTCTTACCGCGATCCGTGCTGCGCAGGCTAATCACATGCTGGCCGCCGGCGCCTTCCGCGCCCGGCCCGGTGGTGATGACGCAGAGCCACGCTCCATCGTTCGTTTTCACGATATACGGCTGGTCCGCGTAGAACTCGTCCGGTATCACTGAGCCGGATGTGATATTCCGGGGGTCGACAATCTGGCCGCAGACAGCGAGCGAAAAAAGCAGGAGGAATCGCATCCGGTCACCAGTTTATCCCTTGCCCTCCGAACGATTCTCGGGCAAAATAGCGAGCCATGGAACATATCGAGCCGGTACAGCAAGCCGATCGCATAACCTCCGTCGACGCACTCCGCGGCTTTTCCCTGCTGGGAATCCTGCTGCTCAACATCGCCTCGTTCGGCCTGCCTTTCGCGGCGTACATGAATCCCACTGTCTATGGCGGCCACACCGGCGCCGATCTAAACGTCTGGGTTCTCGCCATGACGTTATTCGATGGCAAGTTCCGGTGCATTTTTTCTATGCTCTTTGGCGCGGGGGCGGTTATCCTCCTTGAACGCGCCGAACGACGAGGCGCAGGCATTGAAGCGGCCGATGTCTACTACCGCCGCACAATGTGGCTGATTGTTTTCGGACTCCTCCACGCGCATCTGATCTGGGCTGGCGACATTCTTTACGGCTACGGCGTTGTCGGACTTCTGCTATTTCCGCTTCGCCGGCTTTCGGCCAAGGCGCTGATCATCACGGGTGCCGTGCTGATCCTCCTTCACTCTTTGCAGGGCTTGGGCGCCGGATACGGAATCGGGGAACTCCGCGAGAAGGCCCTGGCCGCGGAAAAGGCCGCCAATCCAACCGAGGAGCAGCAGAAGGCGCTTCAGGAATGGAAGCAGCTCGGCGAGATGTTCGAACCGAAAAAGGAGGCGGTGGAAAAGGAGATCCAGGTTCACCGTGGCGGATGGCTGGTAAATCTCCCGCAGCGCTCCGGCGAGGCGGTTATGTTCGAGTTCACGATGTTCTTCCAGTTCCTTTTCCTGGATGTTCTGGCGATGCTCGTGATGGGTATGGGACTGGCCAAGGCAGGCGTATTCGATGCCTCGCGTCCCTATCAGTTCTACGCGATTCTGTCGCTAGCCGGTTTCGCAATCGGTGCACCCATCAACTACTGGGCCGCTCAGCAGTGGATCGCCGCGAACTTCACGGCGCCTTCCTACTTCACCTATCTCGGCAGCACAGCCGACATCGGCCGATTCTCCGTCGCCATGGGCTACACCGGTCTGATCATGATGGCGTGCAAAGCGGGAGTAACGATCATCACGGGCCCGCTGGCCGCCGTGGGACGCATGGCGCTGTCGAACTATCTCCTGACATCCATCCTCTGCACCCTGTTTTTCAACGGCTATGGACTCGGCTTCTTCGGCAAGTTGCAGCGGCATGAGCTCTATTTCGTCGTGTTCGGGATGTGGACAATCAACCTGATCATCAGCCCCATCTGGCTGCGCTATTTCCTGTTCGGTCCAGCCGAGTGGGTCTGGCGGTCGCTGACATACTGGGAGCGCCAGTCGATGCGCCGCCAGCCCATGGTCCCCGCTGGTATTATAGAGTCCACATCATGATTCGTACCTCTGCAATCACCCTACGCGGCAATCCTAAGAATGTTATTGGGCCCGAACTGAAGGTTGGCGACACCGCCCCCGATTTCGAAGCCGTAGACACGACCCTTAAAACGATCACCCTGGCAGACACGGGCGACGGAGTCCGAATTTTCAGCGTCGTTCCCTCGCTCGACACACCCGTCTGCGACATGCAGACGAAGCGTTTCAACGAAGAAGCTTGCGCTCTGCCCAACGTTAAGATCTACACGCTCTCCATGGATCTTCCCTTTGCCATGAAGCGGTGGTGCGGCGCTATGGGCGTCGACAATCTCGTCATGCTCTCCGACCACCGGACCGGTTCGTTTGGCGCGGCCTACGGCACGTTGATCGAAGATCTCCGCATCCATGCCCGTGCCATTTTTGTCCTCGGCCCGGACAACATCATCCGCTATGTCGAGTACGTTGGCGAAGTCGGCAACCACCCCGATTACGATGCCGCCCTTGCCGCCGCTCGGGCCCTTTCCGCGTAGCGTATGAACTCCCGCCGCGAACTGATCCAAATCGCCCTGACGGCGACCGCCATCGCGGCGCAGGAACATCACGCTTCCGACAACGAAATCGCGCCATCCAAGAAGGTGGCGCGATTTTTCAAGCCGGCTGAAATGGAGCTTCTGGCCAAGCTCGTCGACCACATCATTCCGCGCTCGGACACTCCCGGCGCGGCCGATGCAAGCGTTCACTTCTACATCGATTGGCTGGCGTTTACGACGCCAAAACGCGGAGCACAGCTTCGCAAAGATCTCGCCTGGGTCAGGAAACAGAAGTTCGTCACTGGCGATCAGGTTGCGCTTTTAACGTCTTGGAGCAAGGCGACCGGCGAGCCCAAGCGAATTTTCCAAACCCTTAAAGACCTTACCGTGGACGGCTATTACGGGACTCGCGAAGGACTCCAGATGGAACTGGGATGGAACGCCAACACTTTCGTCCGAGAATTTAAAGGCTGCACGCACAAGGAACACGCCTAGCAAAATGTTCACCCAGTCTGCCCCCGAAGTGCATGACATTATCGTGATTGGAAGCGGAGCCGCCGGTGGCATGTCGGCGTGGAATCTGGTTGTCAATCATGGTGCGAACGTGCTGATGCTCGATGCGGGCACTCGTTTCAAGCGGGAAGAATTCTGGACGCATGTGAAGCCCTGGCAATGGCGGGAGCGTGTCGAAAAGGGCCTGGCGCCGCCGCGCATTCAACTCGATACCAACGAGCAGCCCTACATCTCGAAAGAGCCCAATCGCTTCGATCTCATCCGCGTTTGGGGCCGCGGCGGCAAGACCAATATTTGGGGCCGCGTTGCCCTTCGTTATTCCGACCTGGATTTTGAAGGCCCCGCGAAGGACGGCTGGGAGATCCCCTGGCCAATTCGGTACAAGGACATCGCGCCGTACTACGACAAGGTAGAGCAGGAGATTGGTGTCTGCGGCGGTGATGACGATACCGACTCGCTGCCGGGCAGTAAGTATCACCAGCCTCCGCCCGCCCTTCGCTGCGGCGAGCGCTTCATGAAGCGTTCCGCCGAGGCCATGGGCATTAAGGTTGTCAATCAGCGGAAGGCTGTCAATACGACCACCACCGCAGGCCACAATCCCTGCCACTATTGCGGTGCGTGCGGCCGCGGATGCGACGTTGCGGCGTTCTTTAACTCGACCGACTATCTGACGGACAAGGCGGAGAAGACCGGTAAGTTGAAAATCGTCGACAACGCCGTCGTTGCGCATATTCTCCTTGGCGATAACGGCCTGGCGAAGGGCGTCCGATACTTTGACCGCGTCACCAAAGCAGAACGGATTGTCCTCGGCAAGCGAATCATCCTTGGAGCCAGTTGCGTCGATTCGACCCGGATTTTGCTCAATTCCAAGATCGGCAACTCCTCCGGTGTCATCGGCAATTATCTATGTGAGCAGGTTCGCTTTCATATGTTCGGATTTGTGCCCGAACTGATGGGCACGAAGGCGCTGAACGACGACGGCCTAGGCGGCGAACACATTTATCTGCCGCGCTACAACGCCCGTGATGGCCGGAAGCGCGACTATCTCCGCGGCTTCGGCTCGCAGTTCTGGAACACCGGGGCGCAGGCAGGCGTGGGCAACTGGGCCAAGCAGTTGGACGGTTTCGGACTTGAGTACAAACGCGCCATTAAGAAGCGGTACCCGGCGCTGGTCGCCATGCATCCCTACGGCGAAGTGCTGCCGTATAAGCACAACCGCGTCAGCGTGAACGGAACGCCCAATGACCGGTACGGAGTCCCGATCGCCCGCATCGAGTACAGCATCGGCGAGAATGAGCGGAAAATGCTCAATGAGATGTACGATCTGGCCGAGGGCGTTTTCCGAGGAATGAAGGCGGAGATCGTCCCGTATCAGCGCGGCTCTATCGACCCGTTCGGCAGCGCGATCCATGAGCACGGGACCTGCCGCATGGGCGCCGATCCGAAGACCAGCGCTTTGAATGCGTTCAACCAGATGCACGATGTGAAGAATGTCTTTGTCGTTGATGGCTCGTCGTTTACGACGGCGTCAGAAAAAAACCCGACGCTCACGATTCTTGCACTGGCCTGGCGCGCGACCGACTATTTAGCCGAACAGATGCGCACTGGGAACCTATAGCTTCTCCCATTCTTCCCGTGAGATCCCCGATGCGCGAAGCAAATTCCGGACAAAGTCGCGGGAAATATCCCCTCGGTGCGGATTCGGGATCGAGATCCTTACCTCTCCTCGCGTCATCAGTTCGTGTTTTGTGCCCGGAAGCGGCCCTCGAAATCCGGCTTTTCTGAAGTAGTAGATGAGATCCCGACGGGAGATCGGGCCAAATGGGGGCATTACGCAACTTCGGCAGTGCTCAAATTCAGATTGATTCCGCCCTTCTGCGGTATTTCCATGTGGTGCGTCAAGCTAAACAAAATCCACTCTTCCAAGTTCTCAATCAATTCCCGGCGGCAGGCCTCAATTGTGGGTGCAGTCGCCCACAAACCGGGCAGCCCGTCTATCGTGGCGAAATATTCCTGATCGTCATTCATCCATTCGTATTTCGCGTCATCGATGGCCGCTTGAATGAACTTGTTCAGCACAATAATGAATCCTATCGCAGATTATACCTCTATCATTTCATTAGCGGAGTAATCGTCAATTTCCGAATCTCTACTGGCCCATGATCCCCCTGCACGCTGATCGGGCCCGGCGCCGACTCATCCCAATCGTGCGCCATCGCCGTCAATCCTTCTACGATCCCTTTATCAATGACCTTTTGGCCATTTACGGTCACCGTTACGATCCGCCCCACCAGCCGAATATCATAGGTCTGCCACTCTCCGGGCGCCTTACTCGCATTCACGCTCGGTGTAATCCGGCTGTACAAAGCGCCGGTCCCATGCGATCCTGCGGGCTTGCCGAAGTCGTCCACAATCTGAATCTCGTACCGCCCCCGCAGGCCCAATCCTCCGTTTGAATGCGCTCCAATCTTGAACTCGCAATGCAGTTCGAAATTCCAGAACTTTTCCGCCGAAACCAGGTTGTTCGCGCCGGAGACGTTCTTCATGATCCCGCCCTCAACTTTCCAGCCCAACTCCTTCCCCGGAACCATAGCCGACCAGTTGCTCAAATCCTTGCCGTTAAACAGCTCCACCGCTTTCGACCGCTTCCACGAGTTATCGTCCTTGTCCTTCAACACCGGCGCACGCTTCCCCAAAAACGCCGTTTTCTCGGGTTTGCCTTCTATAAAATGCTCGCCCACCAACTCGCCTTTCACTAACTTGGCCGTATAAACCAGCTTCGCCGGCTGCGCTCCCTTCCGGTCGAAGGAAAACGATAACACTCCGTCTTTTACCGCCAGGTTCGGGATGACATTCAAATCCCCGCCCAAGGCGCTGATGAACTTCCCTGACATTGACGGCGTCCCCGCTCCATTCACTTCCAGCCACCATGCCCGCCGGTTGGCGCTATTTTCGACTTTGATGTCCCACCGGCCATTGAAGTCTTTGTCTCCGGCCCACACTGAAATCGTCAACAACATCAGGAGAAGGAATCGCATGGAAGCAGTGTATCGAAAGTGATATTGTTGTGCCCATGCCAACCGCGCTACTCGCTCGTCGACTCCGTCTGGCCTCGCAGCCTGTACCTTTCGCCACCGGCCCAAATTCCATTACCGAGGGCCGCCACTGGCGCACCCCCCGTTTCTCCGTGGTCCGTCTAAGGACGCAAAGCGGCCTCGTCGGTTACGGCGAATGTGCGCCGATTGACCAGGGCGCTTTTGACGCCGGCTTCGCGCTCATCAAGGGCCGCGAAGCGACCAGTTTCGAAGTGATTCGCACCATCCTCTCCGGCCCCGTGGAAGCGGCTATCAACACGGCGCTTCTCGATATCAGCGGCAAGATTGCAAAAGTGCCCATCTACCAGCTTCTAGGCGGGCCTACCCGAAACAAGGCCCGTGCCATGGCCACGCTCGACGACCCTAAGCAACTCGCAGCCCTGCAAAAACAGGGATACCGTGCTTTCCGCGTACCGATCAATCAAGCCAACGCCGCCGCGCGCCTCAAGGAATTGCAGCAGGCGGCTGGGGATGGCATTGACTTCGTACTCGACGGTGGCGCCAAGTTAACGCCCGGACAAGCTTCCACTGTCGCTGCTGCAATCGAGCGCCTCCACCCCTTGTGGTTCGACGAACCCTGTCCTCTGGCCAACATACGCGCCGTCTCCAAAATCACCGACGAAAACGTCACGCCGCTCGGATTCGGGCGCTCGTGCACCAAGACGCTGGAGTTCCAGGAACTCCTGCGGGAGCAGGTCGTCGACGTCTTGCGTCCCGATCTGGCAACCATGAGCGTCTGCTCCATTCGCCGAGCCGCAGCGATCGCCGAAACCTACTACACGGCCGTTGCTCCGTTCAATACGGGAGGCCGTATCGCTACCGCGGCTGGGCTTCATCTGGCCGCGGCGATTCCAAATTTCTATGTTCTCGACATTCCACCGGGTACAGCAACCGTTAAGGACGGCTTCGCGGCGCTCCCCACCGCGCCCGGGCTTGGCATCGAAATCAAAGAAGGAGACTGGGCATAATGGAACGTCGATTCTTCCTTGGCGCCGCCGGCGCGGCCAGTGCAAAGGCAGCCGATCTCTGTGGCTGCGCGCTCGCTCCCCAAGCCGCCCTCGGCGCTGAAGCTTTCGCGTCGGTAGGCAGCAGGATCAAAATCACTAATGTGAAGGTATTCGGCGTTTCGCTCACTCCGGATTCGGACCGGCCCTACGTCTTCGTCAAAATCGAAACGAACCAGGATGGGCTCCATGGTTGGGGCGAAGGAACGCTGGAGGGAAAGGCAGCCGCCGTCATCGCCTGCGTGCAGGACTTCAAGGACTTCCTCATCGGATCGGATCCCATGCAGGTCGAGCATCACTGGCAGTCCATGTATGTCCACAGCTTTTATCGCGCCGGCCCGGTCATCGGATCCGCCATTAGCGGCATCGATCAAGCGCTTTGGGATATTCGCGGCAAGGCCATGAACTTACCCGTCTATAAGCTGCTTGGAGGCCCCAACGATCCTCGCGGCGTTCGCGGCTACTATCACATTCGCGCGCGCTCCAAAGCTGACCTGCCCCGCATCCGGGAAGAAGCCGAACGCCAGGGCATCACCTGCTTTAAGGGCGGCATTCCGGGCTACTACGAGTGGATCGAGACCAATGCGAAGATCAGGAGCGCCGTGCAGTCGATCGCCGATCTGCGCGAAGGCCTGGGCTACGGCGTTGACATCGGTATTGACTTCCACGCAAAGACTTCGCCGGCGGTCGCATCGATACTCGTCAAGGAAGTGGAGCCGCTCAAACTGCTGTTTGTCGAGGAACCGTGTCCGCCGGAAAATGTAAAGGCCATGCAGCGGATCGCCCGCCGGTCGACAACCCCGATCGCCACCGGCGAACGCCTGGTCGCTGCCTACAACTGCCGTGAACTGATCGAGATGGGCGTCGTCGATATCATTCAGACCGACATTAACCACGTCGGCGGCATTACCGCGCTATGGAAGACCGGGGCGCTTGCAGAGGCCAGCGGCATCTCGATGGCCCCGCACGCCTGCGAAGGCCCGATTGGAGGAATGGCGACCATCCATGTGGACGCGGCGACCCCCAATTTCCTCGTTCAGGAAATCTGCAGCGGAGTCGATGTCGGGCCGCAGGAAAAGGTCTGGCACGAATGGCTTGGATTCCCGGCTATGCGCATGGTCAACGGGCGCTTCCCGCTTCCGGAAAAGCCGGGCCTTGGCTTCGAGCTGAAAGAGGAAGCCTTTAAGAAGTACCCGTTCGGCGGGACTCGTCCCATGGCCCGGGTATTTCACGAGGATGGCTCGGTGGCGGAGTGGTAATCCGCCGCCGAGCCCTTCGCGCAATCTAAAACACGTACCGCAGGCCCATCATGATGCGGCGGTTTCCGCCGTCGGTAGGCCCTTCCAACAAGAAGCTGGCCGACGTCACAACCGCATCCGGAATGCCCCAGTCGCGCGTATTGGTGGTGTTGAAGAAGTTTGCGTGGAACTGGAGGATATGCCCTTCAGCCACGCGGAAGTTCTTCAATATTCCCAAATCCAGCCGGTTGATTCCATCCGCTCGAAGGATGTTTCGGCCCGCATTGCCGACGCCTGTCGGGTGGGTTGCCGTCAACGGCGTGAACAAAGACCGCCCACCGGCCGCGAGCAGTTCGCGAACGGTCATCGTCGACATATCCAGCGCCGAATTCATGTCCGGGCGCGTCGGTGTGCCGACCACGTTCCCCGCCGTTCGTCCCCGCGGGTCGGTGCCGTTCAACGCTGTGAAGGGCGCACCGCTCTGGAAGGTCAGGAATCCGCTCACCTGCCATCCGCCAACGACGCGTCCCCAGAACCCTTTCTGTTCCCGCATAAACGGCAGTTCGAAGACGCCGTTCGTCGTGAACCGGTGCGGGCGGTCATAGGTGGAGCGTCCGCGTTCGGCGTTACGATTGTTGGGGTCCTGGGAGAAGGCGATTTCGCCTCGAGCCGAAGGATTGAACACTTCGCTGGCGCCGTCGATGAATGAACTCCAGGTATAGTGCGTGGCGAAGGAGAAGTTGCGCGATAGCCGCTTCTCCAGGCTGGTCTGCAGCGAGTGGTAGCTCGAGGAGGTGCAGTTGCACCGTTCGCGAATGACACCGCGCGTCGGATCTACACGCTGGCCGTTCCGCTCCAATACCGGTGCGTTTCCGTCGATTGATTGGAAGAGCGCCGTACCCTTCGTTCCGACATACCCCACCGTAGCCGCGAATCCGCCGGACAGTTCCCGTTGGAATTGCATGGAAACCTGTTCGGAGAGCGGCGCGCGAAAGTCCTTTGACGTGATCGTGCGGATCAATAAATTGGGATTTGATATCGGCGGAATGACGCCGTTTCGAATCCGGTCAATCGCGACATAAGCGTTCGGACGAACCGAACCCGGAAGCGACGGGTCCACCGGAATGTCATAGGCGAACACAAACGGGAACGAACTGCCGATATTCAACGGGATATTTAAGTACATCGCGTCGTAGGTGCGCGAATAGCCTCCTCGCAGCACCAGTTTGCCTTCGCCGGTCATCCAGTGGAACGGACCGCTTGCGCTTCCGAACCGGTAATTGAAGCCGAAGCGCGGCGCCCAGTTGTTCGTATCCCTGTTCGGCACAGGACCGTACGCGTAGGCTGGATTGTTGTTGTTCAGCGCAAGCACTTTCTGATTCTGATCGGCCAAGTTTTGGAACGCGTTGCCCGGGGATTCGTACCGGACTCCGTAGGTAATCGTGAGGTTAGGCCGAATTCTCCATTCGTCCTGCAGGAAGAAGAAATATTCGTAATAGCGGTACTGCAATGTCGACAGCGCTCCCGGCAACAGTGCGTTGATCTGTGCCGCGGTAGCGCGGTCGTCCGCCAGCGCCTGCAAGTTCGCATACTCTAACCGGCCGCGAAGTTGCGGCAGGAAATTGCCGAACTGTTCCTGACGCCGGAAATCAATACCAAATTTCATCGAATGAGTTCCGCGAATTACTGAGACGGAATCCTGCAATTGGTATCCGTTGACAAAGGTTGCTTGCGGCAGGTTTGCCGCGAGCCCGATCCCCGTTCGACCCGCTCCGGAGTTGAACTGACGCAGTCCCAGATCGGGAATTTCGATGGATGGGATTCGTTCCGCCACCGCCGGGTTTTCCGCGTTGGTCGAAGTCACATATCGGTTGTAAGAAGCCCGGACTTCATTAAGTATCGTCGGCCGGATCGAACTGGTGAACGCCACGATAATGGACTTCGATCCGAGCGGTACCACTGTCAGCAACCCAGCCGGAGTTGCCTGCCCTTGTCCGCTGGAAGTCGAGTCGTCAACCATGTACCGGCCCATTAGATTGTGCTTCTCACTGAATCGATGGTCGATACGTCCCGAATACTGCCAGTCGTCAAACTTTCCCGACGCCGAGCCCGTGATGTTGCCGAGCGGAATCGTGATCGTGCGGCCGTCCGCGGTTACTGTCCGCACCTGCCCGTTCGGCGCACCTGCCGGCAGATTGTCAAGCAGCGCCCGCACTGCGGGGCGGCCGTTAGCGATCGACTCCAGCGCTCGGCGGCCCTCTTCCGTTGGCGCCCCGTTGATCGTATTTCCCGATCCCAGCACCCGGGTGGTCCACCGTTGAAGCGAGCCGAAGAAAAATGTCCGGTCCTTGATCACCGGACCCCCAAACGTCCCGCCATATTGATGCTCAATTCGGAAGGGTGCCGCAGTGAAACCCGCTGCTTTATCCGTATTGCTCCGGGCGTTCAGTTTGTTTCCGTTGTAGAACCAGAAGCCAGAGCCATGAAACTGATTGCCGCCGCCCTTTGTAACTATATTCACCACCGACCCCGCGGCCCGTCCATACTCCGGCAAAAACTGATTCGTGATGATACGGACCTCACCGATGATGTCCGGATTGTTTAGGCCTTGCAATAGGCCGCCCGTCGAACCATAGTAGGAGTCCTGTCCATCGATCAGGAAGGCATTCGAACGTAACCGGTTCCCGTTTGCGGAAAAGGCCGTCGAGACACTCTCGGTACCTTGGTTCCCTTGCGCTCCAAACGAGCTGTTACCGGAACTGATTACACTAACACCAGGCACTGACGCCGCCAGGTTCAGAATGTTCCGGTTCGTTGAAAGCGGCAGTTCGGAAACCCGTTTCGCGTCGAAGTTAGTAGCTATCTCCGCGTTTGTCGTGTTGATAATTGGCGATTGTGTCTCTACGGTCACTGTATCCCTGGTAGAGGCAACCTGAAGAACAATCCTCAACTCAGCGCGCTGATTCAACGCCAGTTGCACGATCGGCTGCAGGTACTTGGCGAAGCCCGTCTTTTCTACGGTCACTTCGAATGTGCCAATCGGTAGTTGTAAGATGCGGAACGAGCCCTCACTATTCGTTTTCGCTTCGTTCTTGATATTGGTTTGTGTATTTCGAACCATAACTGTCGCATCGGCGACCAGCGCTCCGCTGGCGTCGGCGACGGTTCCCAAAATCTCTCCCGTGACTGCCTGTCCGTACGCCGGTGCAAGCACAAGCGCGGCGGCAGTGACAAATGCACTGAACTTGAATGCCCTCATTTTTCCTCCAAAAGCAAAACTCGTTTAGTTACGAGTTAACGCCGATCCCGTTGAGTCGGCACCAATTTGTGGCGAAGCGGACTCAAAGAGGGGCCAAAGTTAAAAAGAGCCGCGTATCCGATCGAAGATCGCCAACATCTCCCCGGCCGCGGCTGTATCGTTTCCGAAGCGAAGCCGGTTATACGCTCGCGTAAATTCCGCGACTCGTGCCGATAGTTCGGAAACGGGGAGCTTCTCGGCGAATTCCATTGGCGTAAACCACCCCGGCTTACGAATCTGATTCTTCTCCAGCGTCACCAATAATTCACGGTAAAGTACCGTGGCGTCCGCCGCTCCCGCCTGCCCGGCGCTCAAACGCTGACGCTGACTGCGCTCTCTCCACCGCCGCCAAACCCTGGGCCCCGTTACCCATCCCAGGAGTCCCACCGCCAGCAGCATCGACATCAGAACTAAATTAGCCCGCAACCAATCGCCGGCCGCGTTCAAGTTCTGCTGAAACGACTCGGCAAAGCCAATCGCGGAACGTGTTTTCGTTCCGAACCGCGTCTTTTCCAATTCGTTGGCGAGCTTGAACTGCCTTTCCAGGTCATACTGAAGCACCCAGTCCTGCCAAAACAGATCGGCCGCCTCTATAAGGTTTGTAATTCGTCCGAAGAGAGAGAGGGTCCGCACCTGCCGGGACAGGGGAGTGGCATCATAGGCGGTCCACCCATTGCCGGGGATGAACGCCTCCACCCAGGAATGGGCATCGCTTGCTCGAACCGTGTACCAGCCGTTCAGCGGGTTCAGTGCGCCGCCCTGAAAACCCGTCACGACCCGCGATGGAATGCCTATGGACCGCAGCATCAGCGCCAGGCTGGAAGCGAAGTATTCGCAATGCCCCTCCTTTCGTTCGAACAGAAAGTTAGCGATTGGGTCCGCTTGCTCAGCCGCCGGCAGTTCTAGCGTGTATCCATAATTCCGCTGCAGGAATTCAACCAGCCGCCGCGCCTGTAAGGCGGGATTGTTCTCGGTTCCGGCCGCCGTCTGGGCTAACTGCACCACGCGGGGATCGAACTTCGCGGGAACCTCGAGCAGTCGCCGTAGCTCATCACGGGTCAACATCGCCGTTCCATCGCCGCCATACGTGTCAAAGAAACTCGTCACCGAATAGCGCAGCACTGGCGGCAAATCAGAGAGCGTACGAATGGTCCCATTGGACAACACGGCAATTGAACCGACATTGGCTTCCAACTGTTCCGGAATCCCGGCTATGAAAAGGGCATTCATGCCGGTTTCCGTCAATTGCACTTCGTATTTCTCTCGCACGCCGGGACGTCCACCATGGGTCCTTATCGGAATCGATGTTGTCCCGTACCGTAAGCGGATCTGCTCGGCCATATCGCCCGAGGTTGTCCAGCGCTGCCCGTCGAATCGCGACATCGCGCTACCGCGCCAACGTTGATTCAGGATTTCGCCCTGATGCGGAAACCGGACGTACATGATTGTGCGGCTGCTGGTTTGAATCTCTCCAATTTTCCGCAAATCCACTTCCCCTCCGAATCCCGGTAAATGGAAGCGGTTGCTCACCAGGTTCTGAAGCGCCGCCCGCGCCGTTCTCGGCAGAACGAAGAACAGGCCGACGGTAAACAACAGAATGCCCATCGAGCTGACGAAGCTTACAACCAACAGCCTCCGGTGAAATCCTCTGGACTCGGCGTGAACCGCCGCGCGCGCGCCCCGTCCACCGCGGCGGATCTCCCAAACCGAGAAGGTTGTCACTCCGCAGAACAGGAATAACGATAAGAACACAAAGAACAAAAGGCTGGTCGACAGCAGCGCCGCCGCCAGCAACTGTGTAAACCCAATCAGGATCGCGTAGTAAGCGTCCCGGTCCGTTTGGAAAGTCAGGCCTTTTACGACGGTCAGGAAGCAGATCAGCCGAACGGTGGCGCCGAGGAATTCTCCGGTGACGTAGGTGAAGTCGAGTGGATAAAACCCTGCGTAGAGAATGACCAGCGAGTTGATCAGGACCGGCGGCGCCACGAGCGAACGCTGAAAGATCAGCAAAAGGATACGAGCCGTAAATCCGGCAACCGACAGCCCCAGAACGATTGGCGGCAACTCACCGGTAGAGGCAAGCGCCAGGAACCCGCTGACCAGCAGGCCTAACAGCGCCCGCTCAAAGAGCCGTTCCGCAGCCGGGTTGCGCGTCGCGTTCACCAGTTTCTCCGTCGTACCATCACGGCAGTGCCTTCGTTACCCCTTCCTGAAAGTCTCCCAACGCTTGCGGCGGTACCCCCTCCGCGTCGACAATCACCAAGAAGGCGCCGCGATAGAACACTCGTATTCCCTTGTGTTTATTGATCTTTTGAATCGCCTCGAATGCTACGGTCTCGCCCGGATATAGAATCCAAAGTCCCGCTAGATCCTGAGGCCCCTTATAACTGACGCGCCAAACCTTTGAAGGGTTCAAGGTCCGCACGCTCTCCGGCGCCGCCGAAGCCGGCTGTTCCTGCATCGTGTCCCGAATCCATCCGCCGTGAATTAATTTCGGCGGTTCTGAGATGGCTGGCTTCCCCGGTCCGCAGCCAGCCAAAGGAATGGCAAGGAAAAGTGACCTTCGGCTGATGTCCATGTGCTTCCCATGGTAGAACAGGACTTGCGGAAATTATGGCAAAGCTGAAACCGTCCCCCCGTTCCTTGAAAGGGCCGGAACCGAAAAAGACGGACCATGTCCGGGATGCAAAAGGTTATATCCCCTGTTTATTGTTAGTGATAGGCGGAATTTTGTTGCTCGGCTGGCTCTTCTCAGCCATGCTCAAGTCTGCTAAGTAAGGAGTACTGTATGCGAGTGGATGGACGGCAGCCGGCTGAGCTGCGCCCTGTCATTGTGGAACCGGACTATTTGCTAACTGCCGAGGGATCCGTCCTGATCTCCGTTGGTCACACGCGGGTGCTTTGCGCCGCCTCAGTGGAGGACTCGGTGCCGTCATTTCTCCGCGGCAGCGGTCAAGGGTGGGTTACGGCAGAATATGCCATGTTGCCTCGCGCGACTGTCACCCGAACCCCGCGCGAAGTAAAGAAAGGACGGGAGGGCGGCCGGACGATGGAAATCCAGCGCCTGATCGGCCGTGCCCTGCGCGGGATCATTGACCTAAAGGCTTTGGGCGAAAAGTCGATCGTACTCGACTGCGACGTCATCCAGGCCGACGGCGGCACTCGCACGGCGGCGATCACCGGTGCGTTTATTGCTCTTGGCCTGGCAGTCGGCAAGATGGTGAAAGCCGGCATCCTCGGTGCCAACCCCATCCGCGATTATCTGGCCGCCACGAGTGTCGGTATTGTCGATGGAACGGGTCTTTTGGACCTCTGCTATGAAGAGGATTCGGCGGCCGAAGTGGACATGAACATCGTTATGACCGGTGCCGGGCGCTTCATCGAACTCCAGGCTACGGCCGAGCACAAGGAGTTCGACGATCAGCAACTGGCGACGCTCCTCACCCTCGGCCGCCAGGGTATCTCTCAGCTCATTGCAGTACAGAGGCAGTACGTTACAATCCCGTGATCGTCCACTGCGCCACAACCAACCCGGGTAAGCTTCGCGAATTCACGCTCATCGCCGCGCATTACGGCGCCAGACGCCTGGAAGTTGTACCAGTCCCCGGCCTCAAAACCATCGAGCCCCCGGAAGAAACTGGAACCACTTTCGAAGAGAACGCCATAATAAAGGCCGAGTTCTACAGCGGTTTTGTGGATGGTTTCGTCTTCGCAGACGACTCCGGCTTAGCCGTTGACGCCCTGAACGGTGCCCCAGGAGTTTATTCGGCGCGCTACGCAGGGGAGGATGCGAACGATGCGGAAAATAATGCCAAAGTCGTCGACGCCATGCGCGGTGTGGATAATCGAACCGCCAGGTTCGTTTGCGCCATCGCGGTAGCCGCGGGATGCCAATCGATCCGGACTTTTCAGGATGAAGTGCGGGGCCGCTTGCTTGAAGCCCCGAGCGGCCCAAACGGCTTTGGCTATGATCCACTGTTCTTCTACCCGCCCTTCGGATGCACGTTCGGCGACGCCTCCTCCGAACAGAAACTGCTCGTCAGCCACCGCGGCAAGGCGATGGCACAGATGATCCGCTGGATCCTGGCGCAAACCTAAGAGGCACGAGTCTCGTCCGGAAGCACCGCCCGGAGCAGCGTATCGTAGTTGGACCGCGTAACTAGCGTGAACCGAATGGGCATCCGCGTGTACTCCTGCAGGCTCCGCTGGACATCTTCGGATGGAACCTCGGCGGCTGCCAGAAGCAGTTCGCCGGCCTGACTCTGAATTGGGATTACCGACAGTTGCCGTACTACGTGGGCAGGGAGCGCCCGGGCCGTCCTGGCCGGGATGGCTTCCGGGTCTACCACCGCCAGCGGAATGCAGAGTTGCAGGCTGAGCGCCTCGTACATATCGGCCTCCGAGACATCGCCCCGTTCCACTATCCAGTCCCACAAAAGCCGGCCCGGCGGCTTGCACGCAATCGCTTCCTCCACCTGACTATACGTGCAGTAGTTGGAGTTCACCAGCACCTCTTGTAGCGTTGGCCGGTAAGCTTCAAGCGCCGAACGGTTGGGGTACTGATGCGCCGTTTTTAGCCAGACCAAAGGCTCTCCGCGCAGCTTTGAATTCCAATATCGCCAGGAGGCTCGAACCGCGGCCACCGTGTTGATCGCGTTTGCCAGCGGAATCCGAAGCGGCGCGGCAATCGCGTGGCGCCAACCGAAAACACTTTGCACGATCAACGCCCGGGAAACCGCCTGCAGCACGGCCATCCCCATCACGAATTGGCCGGGAACTCCACAATCCGGGAGAGGTACGAACAGGCCGTAGAGGACAACCAAGTTCGTAAGCATACTAACGGGATTTCCGATCAAACCCTTTCGGTCCCGCCAATGCCACCACCATTGCCGCCATCCGCCCTGCCATCCATGCCGTTCCAGTCCTTGCCAGACAATTCCGGTTACCCAGCGGGTCCGCTGCTTCGTCGCCGCAGCCCAGGTGCGGGGGAAATACTCCCGGGTTGTCACAGCGTCGGGACCGGCGGGCAGCAGAATCTGTCGAAGGCCCAATGCTTTTACGCGAAAGCCATTCTCGTAGTCTTCCGTCAGGCACGCCGGTTCAAAGATGCGATTATTAGCGCTCGCCGCCAATCCCTCCAATGCCTTTCGACTGAACGCCGTCCCTACCCCGGCCGACGGAAGAAAGCCACCCAGCCGGGCACGTACGAAAAGATCGCGTGCTTGAAACTCACTGAACTCATCGATATAGACGCCGTGAACCCAATCGCCAAGCCCTGTCGGAAGCGGCAAGACAGGGACCTGCACCATATCGTATTCTCCAAGGTTCGCATTGATGGCATGGAGGGAATCGGGGTGAATCAGATCCTCGGCGTCGTGGGTGATGATGGCCTCAAATCGTTGGTTCGATATCTCTTCGTGAATCAACATTTGCTGATAGATCCAATTGAGGCAATCGGCTTTCGAAGTCGGGCCGTCGTGGGGAACCAGGGCCAGGTGGACGTTGGAAAACCGCCTCTCCAGTTCGCGAATTGCCTCAACGGTTGGCTCATCGTTCGGATAGGCGCCGATGAACAGATGGAAGCGGTTATAGCGAATGGCGGTTAGATTGTGGGTTACCATCTGCCGGACGACCTCGGATTCCTGCCACAACGGCGTAAAGATTGCCAGCAGACGTTCCGGTTCTTTGGAAACCTCTGATTGAGAACGGTTTACGTGAGCGCTACGGCGGAGCCACAACCAGAGTGCGATCAAAACAAGGTCGTCGAGCCCGCTGATCGTCAACCAAATAACGAGCGGTGGGACTAGCGACCCAAGTGACTCCGGCAATTGCACTTGTTAGATTAGTGGCTGGCGCCGGGAGGAATTCTCATCATGGTCGACTGGAATCGCAGAAAATTCTTGGGCTTTGCCGGATGGGCCCCTTTGGCTGCCGCGCAGAGTGCATCGAACGGATTTCGGTTCGCGCTTATCGGTGATCGTACCGGCACGGCGGCGCCGCAGGTCTACAGCCGCGTGTGGCGGGAAGTCAGCTTATTCGGCCCGGACTTGGCGGTCTCCATTGGCGATACCATCCAAGGCGGCAACGATGGCACGGCGGCGGCCGAATGGCGAGCGATGGATCCCCTTTGGCGCTCCTACCGGCGTACTCAGACGCTATATGTTCCCGGCAACCACGATATCTGGTCCCCTGCGTCCAAGCGGCTCTTCGAGGAGGAGGCCGGCCACCCCGCATCCCATTCCTATATACATGGCGGAGCGCTATTCGTCATCCTCGACAACAGCCTTGGCGACGAACTCGCGCCGGACCAGTTGGAGTTCTGCGAACGGGAATTAGCGAAGAACAAAGACCTGCGGCCTAAGTTTGTTTTCCTGCATAGGCCTTCGTGGATTATTCATGCAAGGCTCGGTAATAGAAACTTCGGACTCCACGGGCTCGCCCGTAAGTACGGCGTCGATTATGTCATTAGCGGACACGGACATCAGCTAGTTCACTTAGAACTGGATGGCATTCGGTACCTGGAGATAGGCAGTTCCGGCGGGACGATTGAACGCGGGCTGAAGCTCGGCCAAGGGTTTAAGGATGGCTGGTTCTATCACTGGATTTGGGCCCAGGTCCGGGACGGCAAAGTGGAGTTTACGGTGAAGGAAGTCACTGGGCTGGGCCGCGTATTCCGGTTAAGCGATTGGGGCGCCGCGGGGCCGTTGTTCGACCCTGGCGACCCCGCGCTGATCGATTCGCCGAAGCTCTAGCCCCACCACACTTCGCCGGGCGCCAGATGAGCTCGAACAACATCCGGGTTGAGTTCGATGCCGAGACCCGGCTTTTCGGTCGGCTTGATGTAGCCGCCCTGAATGTAGGGGCCATCGAGGAGTAGCACTTTGTCCATCCAATCGCCCTTGCCGGTAACCGTTTCGGTGGCGATGTAATCACGGATGGAGGAGGCCCAGTTAATATTGGCGTAAGTATGGACCTGGCTCGCGGTGTTGTGGGTTCCCATCGGAATCCCATATGTCGCGGCGAAGTCGGCGATTCGCTTGGTCTCCAGGAAACCGCCGGAGTTGCGCAGGTCCGGATGGACGATGTCGCAACCCTGATTGACGATGAAGGGGTGGAATCCTTCCCGGCGCGTCAGGTTTTCGCCCATGCAAATCGGCACTTTGGCGGAAGCCGTCAGGCGCTGCCAGGAGGAGGAATAGTCCACCAGCAACGGGTCCTCCAGCCACAGCGGTTTAATGGATTCGACCGCCTCAGCGATCTGAATCGCGGTCCGGACATCGTACTCCCAGTGGCAGTGAACCATAATGTCGTGATCCCAGCCGATGGCCTCGCGGCAGTTTTCAAAGCCCTGCCGGACCTGCATCAGCTCCTTGGTTGTCAGAATGCGGTTGGCCGGATCTTTGGCAACGTCGTTGGAGGGATTGGTGCGAGGGAAACCGAATTTGTGGCAGGTGAAGCCGGCGGGGTCAGCCTTCACTTTGGCCGCCCATTCGCGGCAGGATGCCTTGTCCAGCATGTTCCGCGGCGCGGCGTGGTCATATACCCGTACCTTGTCGCGGAATCGCCCGCCAAGCAGTGTCGAACTGGGGACGCCAAGGATCTTGCCGGCCAAATCCCAAAGGGTCATCTCAATACCGCTGGCGGCGCGCATCAGATTATGCGCCGAGCCATCTGTGCGGGAACCGGAGAGGCTTCTGCCACCGGTTCCAAGGCCGGTATAAATAGTGTCGATCTGTAGCGGGTCCTTGCCCACTAGAGTAGGCTTCAATGCGAGTATCTGTTCCTTAACGGCGATTCCGGGGCTGCCGTACGCCTCGGCGATGCCATAGACACCGTTGTCGGCCGTGATTTTGATGAGTGTATAGGTCCGTTCGCCCTGCATCATCATCACTTGGACGTCCTTGATTTTGACCTTTCCAATCTGCGAGGCGGCGAGGGGAAGACCGGCGAGGAAAAAGCGGCGGGAGATCATGGGCAACCAATGTATCATTTTGCCGTGTCAACTGGGAGGAGCACAGGTTCGTTTCCCAGTACCGCCACAGAGGAAGTACCGAGTTTGAGATAAGTCTAAAGCCTTGGCCGGAATTGGCCGATGAACGAGAGAGCTTAACTGGTGTCACTCTCCATTGGACAAGTCGTTAACGGCTACGAGTTGTTGGATTATATCGACAGCTCCAACAAACGTATTGCCTTCCGCGCGCGCAATGTCAGAAGCATGCGGATCGAGCAACTGCAGATCCTGCCGGATAGCTTGCGTGATGATCCGGAGCGTTCCGCCCGATTCTTCCGGGAGAGCCGCATTCTAGCCACCCTTCAGCATCCCAACATCCTCACCTGCCACGGCGTGCTGGAAATTGGAGGGCATCTGGCGATTTCCGTCGAAGCGTTGGAAGCGGTGACGTTGTCGGACCGGCTCGAACTTGGACCGCTCCCGATTGAGGAGGCTGTCCGTGCGATTCTCCAGATTCTTGCCGCTGCCGACGCGGCTCACTCGGCCGGTGTCGTGCATCGTGAGATCTCGCCCGCCAACATTCTGATTACGCCGGAAAACCTGGTTAAGCTGACCGGATTTTCCGCCGCCAAATCCGTTGACGATCCGAGTGTCACTCGTGCCGGGACGATCGTCGGCAGCGCCACCTACACCGCCCCCGAGGTGTTTCACGGCTCCGCGGCACTCGACCCCCGGATTGACGTTTATGCAATAGGATGCGTCTTCTACGCGCTCGTGACCGGGCAGCCGCCCTTCGCTCAAAAGAACGAGTACGAAGTGATGATGGCTCACGTCCAAGTGGTTCCGGATCCTCCGAGTACCCACAATCCAGCCATCAACAGTGTTTTGGACGCCGTTATTGGCAAGGCACTCGAAAAACGGCCCGAGGCGCGCTATCAATCGGCGCGTGAGTTCTACCACAGTATTCTGAATCCCGGAACGGTTTACGTTCCGCCTCCGCCGGCGCCCGCTCCTCCTCCCGTTGAGGATTTCGTAGCGCGTCCGCTTCCTCCGCCGCAGCCCGGGATGTCGCCCGCGGCAATCGCTATCATCACGGGCCTGTTGTTCCTCTTGATTGCCATTTGGGTCCTGCTTCGGAGCGGTGCATCGAGTCCATGAGATTTCAGCCAGGAGATACAGTCGGTCCTTATCGCGTCACCGGACTCATCGGCGAAGGCGCCTCAGGCGTGGTCTATCAAGTGGTCAATTCCGTCTCCGGCCGGCTGGAGGCGATGAAAATTCTGGGTGATACGTACACCCACGATCTGGAGCAGGCGCAGCGGTTTCTGCGTGAAATTCAGCTCCAGGCCAAACTTGACCACCCCAATATTGCGCAGGTTCGCACGGCCTTTTGTGAAGGCACGCTCATCGTGCTGGTAATGGAGCTGGTCGATGGCGAGTCGCTCAGCACGGTGCTCAAGCGTGGGCCGCTTTCGGTTGCCGGCGCCATTCGCGTCGCCGAACAGGTGCTCAACGCCTTGATCATGGCCCACCATTACGGCGTGATTCATCGCGACGTCAAGCCCGCCAACATTCTGGTGCACAGATCCGGAAACGTGAAGCTGACCGATTTTGGCCTCGCTAAGCAGTGCGGCGAGCCGGGACAAACCGGACAGGGCATGGCGGTTGGAACCGTATTCTACATGGCCCCGGAACAGGTGCGGGGGCTGGCTGCTACGGATTGGCGCGCCGACTTGTATGCCGTCGGAGTACTGTTTTACGAGATGCTCACAGGGCGGAAGCCGTTCGATGGCCCGGACCAGTTTGCGATCATGCGAGCGCATATCGATTACATGCCGCCGCCAGTTTCTCAGTGGGCGCCCGGTCTGCCCAAGGACTTCGACGCGTTGTTGGAGCGGGCGCTTCAGAAGGACCCGGCCAAGCGTTTTCAATCGGCTTGCGGCTTCCTCACGGCGTTGCAGGAACTACCGCTCACTACCGCGCCGCCAGGAAAGGGCAACTGGCATTACGCGACCTTCGCGGCCGGAATCGGATCGCTGCTTTTGGCCGCATTTGCCGTGCCACCCACATTGATTGAACCTCGAGTTGAGACTCTGAATCTTCCAATGCCTACACCGCCTGCGGCCCCTGCCGAAGCGTTTGTAATTCCGGTGAGCGCTCCCCAATCGTTGGCGCCGGCACCAGCACCAGCACCTGTTGTTCTGCATCGGAAGACAGAACCGGATACGCCGCGCCGTCCGGCGCCTCCATTTACGGCCACGCGCATTTTGCCAGCCGCCGATGCCGCTAACGTTGAGCCGCCTCCGTTGAAGCCTTCCCAGGGCGCGGCGCCGGCGCTCCCGGCGCCTCCGAAAATAGAGATCAACGAGCCTGCGCCGCCGCCCGCAGCCATTCCTGCCATTCAGCAGGAACTGCCCGCTCAGAAGCCGGCCAACTGGATGCGGCGTAATCTTGGCAAGGTTCCCAAGATCTTCCGCCGCCGCGAACCGCAGGCCGAACCTAAACCCTGAGCGGCGCTCCGTTTTCGATTGGACCCCGCTTGTGCACGATGCGATAATGTGTCGCAATGCGAATCGGTTCGACCCGAAAGATAACGTGGTACGACGAAACCCCGGCAAGCGCAATCCGCAAGTTCGGGCTCCGAGGCCCCATTCTGATTTTGGGAAATGATAGAGATGTCCACTGTACCGAAATTCGATCGGGCGATCTGATGGAAGCGCTGGAATGGGACTACGTCGACAACGTCATCTTCGCAGGAAAGTACGCCCCTGCGGAAGTGAAATTGGATGTATGGCGTGGCCTGTTCCGGACGATTTACGACCGGCGTAAACGGCCGCGCTAAACAATTCCGTTACGGCGTGAAACAGTTCCTACTTCTTCGGCTTCTTTCAAGAGTCGGAGGACTCACTACTGGTAGCTTTCCGGCTTTGGCGAGCGTACCCTAAAGCGCTTCGCCACTGCGGAGCCGGAGGGCTACCGGTATCGAGGTGATTTCTAACGCAATCCAGCCTAATTCGAGACTTTCGAGGAGAATGCGCGCGTCTGATCTCGCATCAATTCAAACCGCAGAAACCATTCCTGCGAACCGCTGCCCGCAGGGAATTTCCAGGAGCGGGATGCAGCCACGACACGATCAACGAAATACTTGCTGGCCAATGGCGGTTCGGCTGTCGCCTGGGTCACATTTCCGGCATTGTCGACACGGACGCGGACGTTGATACGGACTCGTCCCGTGATCGTATTGCGTGCTGCCTCCGGAATGTCGGGTAGTACTTGCGTGACGCCTTCGGAGGTCGCCTGGAGCGTGGGTGCTTTTGTTTTGGCGCCGGGAGATAGCGGCCCCATTGGATTTTCACGGGCCGTTTTGGTCTCCTTGGCAGCCTTTGCGTTCTTCGGTTGCGGCTTGAGGGGTTCCGGCGGAGGAGCGGGCTTTGGCTCTTCCGAAGGCGCCTTCATTGGTGGCGGCTCAGTCGAAGGCAGGAACAAGGCAAGACCGCACGCCACCACGATGCCAGCGCCTATCGCCAGCAGAAAGCCGCGGGATTTTGACGGACGCGGTGCCACTAGTTCCTGAATCGGTTCGCCGCGCAGGCAGGCCCCAATCTGGTCCAGGTTCCAGGAATCGGCGTTCTTCACGATACGGCCGAACGGCTCGGCCGACCGGCTGCTACCCAGTACTTCCTTGATCAGCGGGCCGAGAGATCGGGTGTCAACGGCGGGATCGCCCCCGGGGATCAGACTGTCGCTCGAAACTTTGAGTTGATCGCCTAGGGCCATCAGGTTCGGCGGTCTCAGATGCCCGTGAGCAAATCCCTTACCATGGAGAAACGCCAGCACATCCAGGAGCACCGGAAGCATCTCGCGAACCTCATCCGGCGTTAGCGGGCGTTCGACGAGCACGGCGGCCAGATTTTCTTCGGCCAACTCCATCACCAAGTAGGCGATGGTCGACTCACCGGATGCGGTCAGTCCGGACGCCAAGGATTTAACCAGTGCCGGATGGGCAAGTTCGGCCGACTCTTTCCAATTCCCAAGCCGGGCTTCGGCCTCTTCCCGCGTTCCAGCGACGACCTTGATCGCCGCCGGGTTGTTTTCAAACTCGGTCTCAAATACCGCCGCGTCGCCTGTGCCGCCGATGTAACGGCGCAGCGGGTACACGGAGGCGATATCTTTGCCTTCCCATTGCTTCCACTGTGCGGCATCCCAGGGCATTTGGCCGGTACCTCTCGACAATCCCCCATTGTACGATCCGGCGGCGGCCCGTCAACCGCGCTGCGAATGCCGGCGGGCGCCGCCGCCCAATCCGCCCACGTCGATGATCACGGCAATCAGCAGCCACATTAGATTGAGCCCTTCTATGGCCATTCCGCTGTTCCGCTCCCAGGCGTAGACGATAGTGGTCAACGGGAGAAACAGGAATCCAGCTAACGGGACCAGTATGCTTCCGTTGAACGCCCGCTCCAGATAGCTGGAGGAGAGCCAGATCAAGCCAAGGCCAATACGCGGAAACAGCAGGATGACAAGCAACAGTAAGCAGGGCACGGCACTCCTCCTCCAAAATTTAAACGCCCCTACTGATAGGGTAGGGGCGTTTTGCTTTCATGCAGCCTCTAAGCGGGCTATTTGCCGGACGAATAGAACTTTGCCTCCGATGGATGCCTGGGTACGATTTCTAGAGGCGGCGGCCAGCCGTCTGTGATCGGTTAGCCGCCGTTTGTGTTCCGGTGGTTTTGCGTGGCCATCCCTGGTTTCCTGGCTGCTTTCAAATTTCAGTCAGCGGTCATTCTTCCGGGGGCAGGCTGGCAAATTCTTGCCGGTTCACGCCTTTTTTAATGCAATCGCCGTGCCAGAGCGATTCCGAACGGGGACCCCCTGTTTGGCGAGATGATCCCCTCAAAGCTGCGCAAATCTGAGTTTAGAGGGATCAAAAAGTATCGGCCGCTTCATCCTGGAAGGAAGATATTGCCGCATTGGTACTCGCTGAGTTCTCCCGATTCCTTCATCGTGAAAACGGAAGAGAGAAAACCAGTAGCCGCGGCGAACCGGCCGGAACCGCCCTCTATCCGCCAACTGACCGCCCCGGCCAGGACACCCGGCTCTAGAGAGGGGCCGAGGTGGCCGGGCTCAAGCGTCTGAAAGCGCAGTGCCGCATCTCCATCATCGCCAAACGTTAGGGTCCCATTGCCGGTGAACGACGCCTGGCCTGTAAACTGAAGTTCGCAATCCAGGAAGGCCAATTCGCCGGGTGCCGGGGCAAGCGAAGTCTCGATGCCGTCGGGGCCAACGACCGTGTGCATCGTACAACTCGTGCCGCTGCTGGCAATTTTTACTTCTTTTTGGTCGCCTGACGAACGGGATGCCTGACCGCGGAAATGCATGGTATAGACAATCTCTCGCATAGTTGATTTGGTTGTAGCATGTTCTAATCATGAACTGTTCCAACTGCGGCTCGGCCGTTCCTCAAGGAGCGCCTGTCTGCGTTCGATGCGGATTCCCCCAAACGAGCCCGTATCCAACCTGCCCCCGTTGCCGCGTGGCTGTTCATCCACAGTCCCAACAGTGTCATAGCTGCGGACTGGCGCTGGCCTCCTCCGCGCCCCAACCCCAACTCCAACCGCAGCCGCAACCCCAACTCCGACCCCAGCCCCAACCCCAACCCCAACCCCAACAACTACCACAGCCGCAGCGGAACGCATGCCAGCGTTGCGGCGTCGCTATTCCGCCAAACTGCGCGCTGTGCCTGAACTGTTCCTACGGCGGAACCCCCGGCCAAGTGCAGCAGCGCACCGTCCCTTGTCCGCGGTGCCAGGCGCAAGTCGTAATCGGTTCCTACTCATGCCAGTCCTGCGGATTCGTGCCCGGAATTGGTGCCGCAGCCATGCAGCCGACCGCCGCCCGCGGGCCGGGCATTGCGGCGAATTTCTGGTCGCAATTGGATAAGCACGCCAGCCTCGACAAACTGGAAGGGTTCAGCTTAAAGGAAATGTTTTCGGAAGTTTTCCGGAAGCGGAGCCAGGATGAAATTGATGAACATTTTCAGGTCGGTTCCCGCTTAACCACGCCGGATATCGTACAAGTCGCCACCGGATGGCCCAAGCCCTGGTTCTTCGGAAGGATGCTGATGTTCGTGGGGACGCTTTACTTCGTCCAATATCTGGCATTCCATCAGTTTCAGAACACCTTGATGCTTCCGGGCATGATGATCACCGGAGCGCTGGCCATGCCGTTTGCTACCGCTATACTCTTCTTCGAGCTGAACGCGCCGCGCAATGTGACCTTCCCTCGAGTTTTGACGTTCCTGTGTGCCGGCGGCGTCTTGTCCATCTTCGTCTCGTTGATCGGATTTCAGATTTCCTCGCTCCACCGGTTTCTGGGGGCGCCCGCGGCCGGCATTGTGGAAGAAATTGGAAAACTGATTGCAGTCGTTTTGATGGTGCGGAAGGGCGACAAGCTCTATATCTTAAACGGCTGCCTGTTCGGCGCCGCGGTTGGGGCTGGATTCGCGGCGTTCGAAAGCGCCGGCTACGCTTTCAACTCGTTCCTGTCCATGTTGCCCGACAAGTCCGAAGCGGGGATTTTTTATGCAGCCAGCGGGATGGTGAAATCGATTTTGCTTCGAGGCGCCTTGGCGCCGTTCGGGCACGTCGCATGGACCGGCATCACGGCCGGGCTATTGTGGCGTGCCCGCGCGCATAAGCCCACCATTATCGAAGCCATGCTGGATGGAAAGTTTGTAAGGGCATTCTTTATGGTCGTGTTGCTGCATGCGACGTGGAACTTTGCCGCCGGCTTCGGCCTGATTATGGGTTTTCCATTCATGGCGTTCGTCGGGATCGTTAGCTGGTATCTGGTATTCGGAATTATCCAGCAGGGCTTGCGACAGGTTCGTGCGGCTCAAACAATGACGAAGACGGCGGTGATCCGCGCCTTCGACCCCAGCGCGGCTGCCGGCGATTGAGGGAACGAAACAATCGGCGTACCTGGAAGTAAGGAGTTGGCCAATGGCTGGCAAGGATGCCGATAGCACCCGATACCGAATAGAACAGGACTCCATGGGGGAAGTGAAGGTACCGTCCAACGCGCTCTTCGGGGCCCAGACGCAGCGTGCGCTGGATAATTTTCCAACCAATCTCGGGCTCCAACCCGCACTGTATCAAGCGATCGGGCTCATCAAGTCCTGCGCAGCGCGGGTAAACGGCCAACTCGAAGTGTTGCGTCCGGAGATCGCTGCCGACATCGAGCGGACCGCTGCTGAAATCGTCAACGGCGCCCACGGGGATCAATTCGTGGTCAGTGTATTCCAAACCGGCAGCGGCACTTCGACCAACATGAACGTCAATGAAGTGGTTGGAAAGCTCACCGGCGCGCATCCTAACGATCATGTGAACGCCAGCCAATCGAGCAACGACGTGTTTCCGTCGGCGATTCACATAGCCGCGGTAAACCAATTGGACGCCGAACTATTACCGGCTATGGAACTTCTTCGTGCCGCGCTGGAGAAAAAGGCGGAGGAGTTTTGGGACGTTCTGAAAATCGGCAGGACTCATCTGCAGGACGCGACGCCGATCCGGCTGGGCCAGGAGTTTAGCGGATACGCCCATCAGGTAAAGGCCAGCGTCGAGCGAATACGCCAGGCGATGGAAGGACTTTACGAACTGCCCCTTGGCGGCACCGCGGTCGGCACGGGCGTGAACGTTCCGCGCGGTTTCGCGGCTCAGACGATCGCATGCATTGCGGCGCGAAGCGGACATCCTTTCCGCGAAGCGCGCAACCACTTCGAAGCGCAGGCCGCCAAGGACGCAGTTCTCTTCGTCAGCGGCGCGCTGAAGGGCTACGCGGTTGCACTGACGAAGATCGCCAACGATATCCGCTGGCTGGGTTCGGGTCCGCGGAGCGGACTGGCCGAGATCGTCCTCCCGGAACTGCAACCCGGATCTAGCATTATGCCGGGGAAGGTGAACCCGGTGGTTCCTGAGAGTGTCCTGATGATTTGCGCGCAGGTGATAGGCCATGACGCGGCGATCACTTGGGGGTGCGCCGCGGGAAACTTTGAGCTGAATACAATGATGCCGCTGCTGGCGTACAACCTGTTGGATTCGATTGAAATTCTGAGCGCTGGTACGAGTAACTTTACGGCCAGGTGTATCGAGGGCTTGAAGGCGAACCGCGAGAAAGCCGGTGAACAGATGGAGCGATCGCTGGCGTTAGCCACCGCGCTCACACCGGAAATCGGCTACGACCGAGCCGCCGAAATCGCCAAGGAAGCCTCCAAGACCGGTGAAACCATACGCGAAGTCGCGGTGCGGAGAAGCGGCTTACCGGCGGAACGAATCGATGACCTGCTCCAATTTGAAGATCAGGTGTGATCCCTGTACTTCAACACGCTAATGTGCCCATCCGGCTCGAGCGAAGCGTGCTTTACTTCCTCTACACTTCCTGCGCCGGCCAAACGGAGTTGGCTTTCCAACTCCTCGTCCGTTATCATCTCCCGCTGCATGTTCTTCCGCACTATGCTGCCGTGGCGAATCAGTGTAACAACCCGCGGCTCAGCAAAACGCGCGAACCAGGAGTAGTGATACGACATGCGGTCGATCAAGTAGTTCCAACCGGCAATCGTACCCACCAGGATCATCGCTTCCGGCACCGATTTGTATTCGCCCGCCATGCCGTTCTGCGCCGCGTCGGCAATCAACACGATCACCAGAACATCCGCCAAGCCTAGCGAACCAGCGTCCCGCCTCAGACAGAACCGGAATAGCAGGAACAGAAACCAATAGACTGTAGTTCCGCGGATGATCAGTTCCCACGGTGAAACCTGGACTTCAAATAGATAGCTCATTTACCTGACAGGTACGTACCAGCAAGAACCGCTTGCAGAGGGCCTATTCTGGAATCCGATAGCGCTCCTGCCGCGTAGCCGCCGCCTTTCGCTTCATTCGTTTCAAGACATCCTTGATCGTAAACTGGTTTGCCGCCTTCAGTACCTTCAATTCGTTCCACTCCAGCGGCAGTGCGACCGGCGCCCCTGGCCTTGCCCGTACCGAATAATCCGCAATAGCCGTCGCAGTATAGTCATTGCGGAAGTAGTCAATAAAAATCTTCCCGGCGCGCTTGGCCTTGCTCATCGTAGCGATGTAGGCCTCCGGAACATCGGCCACCATCTCGGCAGCCACCGCCGCTGCGAACGCTTTCACCATCGGCCATCGATCCTTGCCGGCCAGTTGCACGATAACGTGCAATCCCTTGCCCCCCGTACACTTCACCCTGGACTCCATACCGCGCTCCCGCAGCCGCTGGCGCAAGTCTTCCGCACCCATCTTCACCGCGTCAAAGTTCACCTCCGGCGCCGGATCCAAATCGAATATCAGCCGGTCCGGGTAATCGATCGCATCGATGCGGGCGCCCCACGGATGGATCTCAATCCCGCCCATCTGCACAATTTCAATAAGTCCCTTCTCGTCCTGAATGTAAAGGTACTCATACGTTTTCCCCTTATGACGAAACTCAAAAGGGTACACATCGGGTCCCAGTCCACGCCCCGGGTTCCGCTGATAGAAGCATTGGCCGTCAATACCAGTAGGACAGCGCAAGAGACTGATCGGCCGGCCGGTAATCTCCGGCAGGATGAAAGGCGACACCTGCGAGTAATACTCCGCTAATTCGCCTTTCGTTATATGGCCAATCTCGGAGATCACCCGGTCTGGATGAGTAATCACAATCCCGTGCACCGGCGTTTCCTTTTTCACGTCTTTGGCGTCCTTATCTTCGCGTAAGCCCTGGAACGATGGGTGCCTAACCTTCCCATCGCTCGTCCATTCCGTAAATGCGACCTCGCACAGCAGCACGGGCTTTACCCACTGAATTGTTCGCCATTCCGCCGCCGTCAAGCCCGCGGCGCCGGCTCGCGATATCACCGCATCTTCAACCGCATTCCGGTCCAAACGGGCACGAAGCTCTCGCGCGTTCTGCATGGAAAAGCCCGTGCCGACCTTGCCCGCAAACTGCAGCGCCCCGCGCATCCGGTACCCAATGTAGAGCGCCCCAAAGGCACGCTCGCCGCTGCGCGGTGGGCTGTAGCCCAGAATGATAAACTCCTGCCGCTTCGTGCACTTTACCTTCAACCACTTACTTCCACGACCCGGCTCATACGGCCCCTCGCACTGCTTCGAGACGATCCCCTCCAACCCCATCGAGCATGCTCGGGAACTCATCCTGCGCCCCTGCCCAACAACGTGATCGCTGTATCGCAGGGTTCCTTTGCCCGCTCCCAACAGTGATCGCAGCCGCTTCTTTCGATCAGTTAATGCCTCGCCAGTCAGGTCGTGCCCATCGACCTCCAGGAGATCGAAAGCATAAGCCACAATCGATTCCGCATCTCCGCCAACTCCCAGCGCAGCCTGCAGCGCTTGGAAGCTAGTTCCCCCTTTTGCATCCACAATAACCGCTTCCATATCGATCACCGCATCCCGAACCGGCAATCGTTTCAAACCCGCCTCAATCGATGGAAACTTCGCCGTCCAATCGTTCCCATTCCGAGTCCGCAATGAAACCCGCTCGCCGGCTCGATACCCCAACAAACGGTACCCGTCGAATTTCACTTCGTGCAGCCACCCGGCGCCGGACGGCGGTTGGTCCACCAGCGTCGCCAGTTGCACGTTCGGATAGCTTTTGATCAGTTGTTCCAGACTCTGACGCTTAATGACCGCCGTGCCCCTTGGCATCGGAACATCCCGGATGGCCGCAGTTGCAGAAAAGGTCATCAATCTTCCCCTCGCCTTCGCAGTAAGCGCTGCAGAAGTCGCTGTCTTTCTGCGCCGCACAGTGGCAGCTTGGATGGGCGCATTTGTCCGGTTTGGAATCCATGAAAGTTCTCTCCTCTGGCAGGAGATCGCTCTGCGCCGGAATCGTTACCTAGCCTTCCGCTTTGACACAACCTTCGACGCGGATTTCTTCGCCGCCGCCGGGAGCCGCCGCTGGAACAGGCTTTTCTGCAGCGCCGCCATAATATCGGTCACGGGCGCCAATCGTTTCGCCGGCGCACTGACGAACTTCTTCCCTTTGATCTTTGCCTGGATCAACTGTTCAAGTTGTGCACGGTAGGCGTCTGAATATTTCTTCGGCTCAAACGGCGACGCCAGATTCTCAATCAGGGCTTTTGCAAGGGTCAATTCCTTCTGCGCCACCACGCCCGGCTCTTTCTGGAACGCTTTCTGCTCGCGCAACTCATCGGCATAGTACATGGTGTGTACGATAAGCCCATGGGCGCCGCACCGAATTACCAAAGTGTACTCCCGTTCATGCATCGTCGCTTTTGCGAGCGCGTAGTAGTTCGTGTTGTGCATGGCGAGATAAAGCAGCATGTACGGCTTATCTCCGCCCTCATCGGGCAGCAGATAATACGACGTATCAAAGTAGACCGGGTCCACTTCCGCTGCATCCACGAACTCCAGGATCTCCATCATCTTGGCGCTTTTTGGCTTTATTTTGGCCAATTCGGAGGCATCCAGGACAACGTACTTGTCCTTCGCATACTCGAAACCCTTTACAACGTCGCTGCGCTCCAGCGGCTTGTCTTCCGCCCGGCAATAAAGCACCTGCCGGATCCGCGAGTGGTCCTTGGAATGAAGGAGGTCAAGGTCAACGGACTTCCGGCGCGCCGCCGTTACTAATTGGACGGGCATGGAAACCAACCCAAACGTCAGGTGCCCGCTCCAAACGGTAGTCGCCATGGCTTATCGCCCTAACCTCCTGAATCGGAGATGTTACAGCAGGCAAAGGAGTTTCCGCGCTAATGTCGTCGTCATGGAGATCCGGTGGCTCTTGGTTTCTCTAATAGCCGCCGTTGTCATCGGCGCGCAACCTGCCGAACAGTGCTGTGCTGTCTCCGTCACGGTTCGCAATCCCGAAAATCTTCCGATCCCCAACGCCGCTATCCGCGTCGAGTCGGGCGCCATCCGTTACAGCGGCGTCAGCGGCGCGCAGGGCGAATGGCTCCTGCCCCTTCGTACGCCGGGCAGCTATCACGTCCTGATCTCCGCGTCCGGCTTCGCCGATCAAACCGCCGATTTTCAGGTTGCCCGCGACGAAACCGCGCGCGTCGATGTCGTCCTTCCTCGCCGCGAATCAGTCACCGTCGAAGGCCAAACCACCGCGCTCGATCCCGCTAACAATGCCAACCAGGCAACGCGCGACCAAATCCGATCCATGCCCGAACGAATCGCCGACGTTCGCAACGCACTCCCTCTCATTCCCGGTGTCGTGCGCACCCCCGAAGGCAAGCTCCAAATCGCGGGCAGCCCCGAATACCGCAGCACCTTCCTGGTTAACTCCGTCGACGTCACCGACCCCGCCACCGGCGGCTTCGGCGCCTCCGTTCCGATCGATGTCGTGGAGACCGTACAGGTTTACAAGAGCCCATTCCTCGCCGAATACGGCCGGTTCAGTGCCGCCGTCGTCGCCGTCAGCACTCGCCGCGGCGGCGAAAAATGGCATGGCGAACTCAATGATCCAACTCCTGAATTCCGAATCCGCAGCGCTCACATTGTGGGTATCCGCGGCTTTACACCGCGTGTCGCCGGCTCCGGTCCGTTGAAGGCCGGCAAACTTTACTTCTCCGGCGCAGGTTCATTCGAACTTCGAAAACGCCCCACATACCCTTTGCCGTTCCCGTACAACGAGGAGAAGTCCCAACGCATTAACGCCTACGTCCAGTTCGACATCATTCCCAAGGCCGCCCGGCTCTCCACGATATCGCTCCACGGCGTGCCGCAGCGCATCGACTACGTCGGTCTCAATTTCTACCGTCCCCAACCCACCGCACCCGGCTGGGTTGGCCACGAATACCGCGCCACGCTCGCCGACCGCGTCCAACTCGAATCCGGCGTACTCGAATCTGCCGTGGCCGTCTCCGAGTCCGGCAGCCGCACCCACCCGCAGGGCGATCTGGCGCTAATATTCACCCCCATCACGAACGATGGAAATTACTTCCTTACGCAGGACCGCCGCGCCCGCCGCATGCAGTGGACCGAGACATGGTCGGCCGGGACAAAGCAGTTTCTTGGCACACATTCTATTCGCGCTGGCGGCTCGCTCAGCCGAACGGCACTTCAAGGCAGCGGCTTCGCTCGCGATGTTGAAATCCGCGGCCTGTCCGGCGAACTGCTGCTGTGGCTCCCGTACACTAACCATCCGTCGTTTGCGCTTACGGATTGGGATGGCGGTTTATTCCTCCAGGATGGTTGGGAATTCGCTCGTTCAGTCCGTCTCGACATGGGGCTTCGTGCCGACCGTCAAAAGTTGTCGAAGGCCACTGTCGTCGCGCCTCGCCTCGGTGTAGCATGGACCCCGGACAAGGAAGCCCGAACCGTCCTCCGCGGTGGATACGGCTGGTTCTTCGATCGCGTCCCGTTGAACGTCTTCGCATTCCCAAACTTCCCCTGGCGGGCCGGCAACCCAAACGCTTTGGAGCGGGCCGGCGGACTAACCCCGCATACCCGCACCGCATCGGTCGCCATCGATCGCCGTATGAATTCCGTCCTGCTCTGGCACGCTGGCTACATTCACTCCCGACACGACGATCTCCTCGTCATTCAGCCCGGCCCCCAGCGCAATTTATTAGCCCCCACAGGTTCGGCTACCACCCAGGAATTCGAAGCAACCGCGAAAGCGAACTGGTATCAGGGCCAGTCATGGATCGTCTCCTATACCCATACGCGAGGCAATGGCAATCTCAATACTTTCGACCGGTTTCTCGGCGACACGCCGGACCCGCTGCTTCGTTCCGACGTCTCCGCCCGCCTGCCCGGCATCATTCCCCATCGCCTGCTGAGCTGGGGCGTTTTCCCGCTTCCAAAGGGCGCAGAGTTATCCCCGGTCGTCGAATGGCGCAGCGGGTTCCCCTACTCCCCTATCAATGCCGCCCAACGATACGCCGGCGTCCCCAATTCCCTGGCGATGCCCCAATTTTTCAGCCTTGATGTTCGTCTGGGAAAGGACATCCCTTACAAAAAACACAAGTTCCGAGTATCTTTTAGCATGTTCAACGTAACCGACCACGGCAACTACGACGCGGTCCGTTGGAACGTCGCCGACCCGCAGTTTGGCGAGGTTCTGGGCAAGCGTCCCCGCCGGTACCGGTTGGACTTTGACTGGCTGTTTTGAGGGGGGCCGGCGCATCTCAGTAAACTTTTTCGATACCGAAAAAATGGAATGGAATTGTATTCGAAATGTCCTTCAAATTTGTTTCGTCAGATGGTATGATTCGCGCATGACTGGCGAAAAGTTGTGTTACGCGCAGGAATTTTGGAATCGGACCAAGGCTGCTGGTTGGTCAGACGAACAAGTTCGAAGTCAAATCCGCCGCGAGGCCGGCGTCGTTCAACAGGGCCTTAACTTCATCTTCACGGACGGTAGCATCCTCCGCGACACTTCGGCTCCCTTGGGGCGAAAGCTTGTCGTTTGCGATGAGGGAGCGAAGCACGCCGCTGCCGCCGCGGCAGGCGCGTAGCCAAAATAAAACGATCAGTTGGCGACGGCGGTATCTCCGGTTCCGCCCAGGGGGCAATCATTTCCCGAGTACGCAGTTCCCCGGACTATTTCCGATATTGGCTGTAAACGGAGTCGCGGTCCTTTTGCTTTGTATGGCATGTAAAGCACGCCGCTCTGCCTTCGGCGTTCAAGGACGGTACCGAATCGTCGCCCTTAAAGATCTCGAACCCCCAGCCGCCGGTGTCGCGGAATCGGACACTGTCCTTGTACATCACCGCCACACGCTTGCGCGTTCCCTCCGCACCCACGCCGTCGTTTTCTTTCAGCTCCAACAAATCGTCAATCAGCATGGCGCCGTCCGGCCACTTCCCGGTTTTATACCCTTCCAGCCCCTTCTCGTTGGCATAGAAATGATGCAGCCCGCCATTGACGTCGAATCGCGGATGCTTCGGGCCAATCGCTGTGCTCTTGACGTGGGTCCAGTTCCGGTAGCCGGCGGGGTAGGGAACTCCGCCCGGGGCATCGCCCGCCGATACACCACTTGCGATAAGAAACGCGATCCCGGTCAGCGCTATCCTCATGCGGCTATTTAAGCACGAATTGCAGACTCCCCCGGCTACAATAAATAAAATCCTATGAACGGACTCCCCCCGCCTGCCGGCCGCCTGTTTCCGGTCCTGATTGCCTTAACTTTCGCACTTTGCGCCCAGCAGCCGCCCCGGCGCATCGGTGGCTTCGTTCCCGGTCAACAGCGCCCGCCGGAGGACCCCGCCGAGGTCGCCCGCGGCAAAAGCATCTATGGACTCTCCTGCCGCGGTTGCCACGGCGCCGACCTGCGCGGCGGCGACATGGGCGGTCCTAACCTGCTCCGTTCCCAACTCGCGCTCAGCGACCGCGAAGGCGAAAAGATTATCCCGATTATTCAATCCGGGGTTCCCGGCGGCACCATGCCGCCCATCCCCATGGCCGCGCCGGACGCAAAAGCCGTCGCCGCTTTCGTTCGCAGCATTATGGGCACGATCGGTGGCCAAGGCAAGCCCCCCACGTCCCAGGAACCGCCGACAATTCTGGTTGGAAACGCCGCAGAGGGACAGGCCTATTTCGCCGTCAAGTGCGTAAGCTGCCATTCAGCGACTGGCGATCTGCAGGGCATCGCAAGCCGCATCACCGACCCGAAGATGCTCCAAAATACCTGGGTAGCAGGCAGCCGGGGCGGCCGCGGTTCTGCCCCCGCCAATGCCGCGCCCAACCCCCGCCGAACTGTCACCGCTACGGTCTCCCCCGCCGGCAGTCCCGCCGTCGAAGGCCGTCTCCTACGGATGGACGACTTCGTGGTCACCCTCGAAATGCCCGACGGCACCTCCCGCTCCTTCCGCCGCGACGGCGACGTGCCCAAAGTGGTCGTCAACGACCCTCTCTCCGGCCATCGCGATCTCCTCACCGTCTACACCGATAAAGACGTACACAACCTGACCGCCTACCTGGTGACCTTGAAATGAAGATCCCCTATCTCCTCCTCGCCGCGGCCGGTGTCTTCGCCCAAGGCGGCGGTGTGTCTCCCGCCGACCTGCTCAAACCGCTCAAAAACGATTGGCCCACCTACAACGGCGACTACTCCGGCCGCCGCTACAGTGCCCTGACCGCCGTCAACACCAACACCGTCAAGAACCTCTCCCTGGCCTGGAGTATCCGGATGACGCCCGGCCCCAATCCCCCCGCGGGCCGCGGCCGCTTCGGGCCGGCGCCCAAACTCATTGTTGGGGGCGAAGGCACGGGCGACCTCATTGTCGGCGGCGGCACGATCAAGGCTTCCGTTCTGGCCGTCGACGGTACGCTCTACTTCACCATGCCCGACAACGCCTGGGCCGTCGACGCTCGCGACGGGCGCGAAATCTGGCACTACTACTGGAAGACGCGCGGCGGCACGCACATCGGCAACCGCGGTCTGGCCATGTGGAACAACTACCTCTACATGGAAACGCCAGACAATTATTTAGTCTGCCTGGAAGCCAAAACCGGTAAAGAGCGCTGGCACAAGACCATCGCCGATCTCGACCAGGGCTACTTCTCCACTCCCGCTCCCATCGTGGTCGGTAACCACGTCCTGGTCGGTACCGGCAACGACATCGACTCCCCGGGCTTCCTGCACTCCTTTCACGCCGAAACCGGCGAACTCGAATGGACGCATTACACCGTTCCTATGAAGAAGGGCGACCCCGGTCTCGAAACCTGGGCCAGCCTCGATGCCGCCCGCCATGGAGGCGCCCAAACCTGGATTCCTGGCGCCTATGACCCCGAAACCAAGCTCTACATCATTGGTACCGGCAACCCAACCCCCGCCTACACCACCGGCCTCCGCGGCGAAGGCGATAACCTCTTCACCTGCTCGCTGGTCGCTATCAATGTCGATACCGGCAAAATGGCCTGGTACTTCCAGACTTCGCCCCATGACATGCACGACTACGACTCCGCCCAAACACCCATTCTCGTCGATGCCCCGTTCAACGGCAAACAGCGCAAACTCGTCCTCACCGCCGCGCGTAATGGCTACTTCTTCACCCTTGACCGCGTCACCGGCGAGCGTCTGGTTACCGCCAAGTACGGCCAGCACACCAACTGGGCCAAGGGCCTGAATAAGTTCGGCGGCCCGGAACACGATCCCGTCAAGGATCCCACCGTCGGCGGGGCGCTTGTTTCCCCCACCTCCGATGGCACCGTCAACTGGCAGCCCCCGGCCTTCTCGCCCGACACCGGCCTCTTTTACGTGCCCGAGGGCAACGGCTTCTCCCTCTTCTATCTCACCGACCTCGACCCCCGCGGCTCCATGGGCCTCGGCGGTAAGGAAGAAGCCAACGTCGGCACCGCCGGCAACTACCTCAGCGCTATCGACTACAAAACCGGCAAGGTCGTCTGGCGCCACAGATACTACGGAAACGGTGGCGGCGGCGGTCTGCTCGCCACGGCCGGCGGGCTCCTTTTTGCAGGTGATGGCATGGGCAACTTCGTCGCCCACAATTCCCGCACGGGCAAGCCGGTCTGGAGCACCCGCATCGGCAACGTCACCAACGCTCCCCAGACGTTCCTGTTGGACGGACACCAATACGTGACAATAGCCACCGGCGACACTCTCTGGGCGTTCGTTTTGAACTAGCGTCCGGCTGTGCTAATTTGAAGTGACATGCGACACGTGGCGCATTGCAGTGCGGCATGACCGGGTCGATACGCCACAAAGGGCTAAAACGCCTCTTCCAGGACGACGATCCAGGGGGCGTACATCCCGAACATGTCGAGAAGCTGCGCAATATTTTGGCTCGCCTGTCGGCTGCCCGAAACGTGATCGACATGGATTTGCCGGGATTCCGGCTCCATGCGCTCAAGGGCGACAGGAAAAACTACTGGGCCGTAACCGTTCGCGCCAATTGGCGGGTAATTTTCCGTTTTGAAGACGGCTATGCGGAGGACGTTGACTATGTCGATTACCACTAACTTTGAAGAGGGCCATATGGTGATGAAGAATCCCCCTCACCCCGGCGCCTTTGTATTGCAGGAGTGCATTGAGCCTTTGAACCTGACCATTACGCGGGCAGCCGCTGCGCTTGGCGTGACGCGGAATACCCTTTCTGAACTGGTCAACGGCAAGCGTGGCATATCGCCTGAAATGGCTGTCAGGCTGTCCAAGGTGTTCGGTGGAAGTGAGGAGAGTTGGCTTTTGCAACAGGTGCAGTATGACCTTGCGCATGTCCGGCGCGACCAGCTAAACCTCAAACGGCTGGAATTGGTTTAAGAGCACCCATGGACAAACGCCACATTCTTGAGGAAATCTGACGGACTGCTCAGGAAAATAATGGTGCGCCTCTGGGTGTAGCGAGATTCTCGCAAGAGACCGGTATCAAGACAGCGGACTGGTACGGAAAGCACTGGGCGCGTTGGGGTGACGCAATTCGCGAGGCTGGGCTCGAGCCGAACGAGTTCAACAAGGCTTTTGACGATACGGTGATTATCGAAAAGCTAATTGCCTTCATGCGGGAATTGGGTCGATTCCCCGTAAAAGGAGAACTTAGACTCAAATCTCGGAGCGACAAGAGTTTTCCGAGTCACAACGTGTTTGCCCGACTTGGGTCAAAACAACAAATTGCTAATAAAATTTTGGCGTACTGTGAAGAAAGGGAGGGGTCTGAGGATGTTGTCAAATTGTGCATTGCGATTGCGACCAAAGATAAGCCGCCCGCCGCTGATAATTTTGAGCCTGACCCGAACGAGCCAGCTATAGGCTTCGTTTATCTAATGAAATCAGGCCAGTACTATAAGCTAGGCCGGACCAATGCGGCTGGACGGCGGGAGTATGAGTTGGCGATACAGATGCCGCAGAAGCTGATGACTGTCCATACGATTCGGACTGACGATCCTGTAGGCATCGAAGCTTATTGGCATCAGCGATTTCGGATGAAACGCCAGAATGGCGAATGGTTTGATCTCGACGCCGCCGACATTAAGGCGTTCCAACGACGGAAGTTTATGTGACGGTCGTTTGAGCCCATTGGCAGATCTCGTGGCGGAACTGCATCCTCGAACCCGAGATCTCCTCCACTCGACCCAGAGCGTCGGCGAAGTAAAAACATTCAGCGGCCGCGGACTCCGCGAGACCAATGACCAGGCCTTCTTCCCCTTCGCGAAGGCCCCTTCCGCAGTGCGACCTTCTTCTTCCGAACCTGCATCGAAGTCGCGTCCCCGTCCGCCTTCGCCGGTATTTGCGCGGCCCCCGCCAAATCGACGCCGGCGTACCGGTAACCGACATGATGACGATTGATGACCAAATCGACTGCTTCACCCTTCTCAACGAACGGCTTTTGGGCAGCCTGGCCAGCGCCTTCGCCATCCTAGCAGACTTTTTAGCAATAGTCGGCGTCAACGGCGTCATGTCCTTCGTAGAAACCTGCTGCACCCGAGGAATCGGGATCCGTCTCGCCCTCGGAGCCCCGCGAGGCGCGGCCGTAGGCTTAATCCTCCGTGACGCCCTCCTCATGGTCGTCGCCGGCGTGGCCGTCGCGCTGCCATCGGTATGGGCCTCGGAAAGCTGATCGAAAGCCAGCTATTCGGCGTCCGGCCCATGGACTTGGCGACCATCTGCGCGGCGTCATTCCTGGTATCCGCCGTAGCCCTCGGCGCCAGTGCCCTCCCGGCACGTCGAGCGACAGCGGTGACGCCAATGGAGGCCCTGCGCCACGAATAGCGCCCGCCCAGGCGCGGATCGCGCGATACACTTGCAAGGATGCCATCCGAAGAAGTTCGCAACACTGCGACTGCCGTTTCTTCCCCTGCCGCTCCTTTCAGCCGGTGGCTAATCCCCGTCGCTGCGGTTGCCGTACACATCTGCATCGGCTCCGTCTACTCCTGGAGCATCTTCAACCGGCCCATCCAGGCCCTGCTGCCCGGCCAACCCTGGTGGTTCAGCCCTCCTTACATCACCTTCAGCACCGCGCTCGTCTTGCTCGGATTGAGCGCCGCCTTCGGCGGCCCCTGGGTAGAACGCCGAGGCCCGCGCGCCGCCGCCACGGCAGCCGCAATTCTCTTTGGCTCCGGTCTCGTCATTGGTGGGCTGGGCTTGTCGTTCTCGCAACCAGTTCTGGTGTTCCTGGGCATGGGGGTCATTGGCGGCATGGGCTGCGGACTCGGCTATATCGCCCCCGTAAGCACGTTAGTCAAATGGTTCCCAGATCGCCGCGGCATGGCCACCGGCATGGCAATCATGGGCTTCGGCGGCGGCGCGTTTCTGGCCGGCTATTTGAATCTATCGCTCATGAACTCCCTAGGCGTGGCGAACTGTATCATCGCCCTCGGCGTCATGTACTTCTGCTTGATGATGGTCGGCGCCGCTATTATCCGCCGCCCGCCGCCCGGCTGGAAACCCGAAGGCTGGACCCCGCCGGTAGTGAAGAACAAGATGATCGCCGATCGCAGCCTCACCCGCGATCGAGCGGTCCGCACCGTCCAGTTCTATCTTCTTTGGGGGATCCTCTTTATCAACGTCACGGCCGGCATTGGCATCCTTGCGCAGGCCTCACCCATGATGCAGGACATGTTCTTCAAAACGCCGGTGGAAGCAGCGGCGGTGGTCTCCGTCATCAGCCTCTTCAACGCCGGAGGCCGGTTCTTCTGGGCTTCCTTATCGGACTACATCGGCCGCCGCAACACTTACGTCGTTTTCTTCGTCGCGCAAGTGGCCCTGTTCCTGCTCATCCCGACGCTCGCCAACGGCGGTGAATGGGTGGTGTTCCAGCTAGCGCTGTTCACCATCTTCAGCATGTATGGCGGCGGTTTCGCTACCATTCCGGCCTTCCTTGCCGACATGTTCGGCCCGGAAAACGTCGGCGCCATTCACGGAGCGCTGTTGACATCCTGGAGTGCTGCCGCCATTGCCGGTCCCGTCATCATCACGGAGCTATCCTCACGCGCGCGCGCCGGTCTTGCACCCGGCATGAGCAAGATCCACATCTATGATCATCCGCTGCAGATCCTCGCTGGACTGCTGGTTGCCGGGTTTGTTCTGACGGTGCTGGTCCGCCCCGTGGCGGCGAATCAGGAAGCCTGACGCCGCATCCGCGCGATCGCTTCCAACACCAGCGCGTCCAACCCGTCGCCGCCGCTGTCCGCGTAACCGAAGATCTGCGCCTGCATCCGGCGCTCCCAGAACTTGTTCAAATGATCCGCAACGCCCGCGACTGCCTCGTCGTGCGGGTAGGCATGGAAAAACTGGGCGATCTGGTTCGCCATGTGAATCATCTGTTTGGAAGTCATCCGATTTGCGTCGTCTCGCGACGGCTCTCCAGATACTCTTCCTGCCACTCGGAAATTTGCCGCACCGGCCGGACTTCCACGGCTGTTACCTTGTATTCCGGACAGTTCGTGGCCCAATCGGAGTACTCCGTCGTCACGACGTTTGCGCCCGTGAACGCATGATGGAACGTCGTATAAACAACGCCCGGCTGCATTCGCTCGGAGATGTGCGCCCGAAGTGACGTTTCCCCAGCCCGGCTCTTCAGGGACACCAGATCGCCGTCTTTGATCCCGCGATGTTCCGCGTCGAACGGATGAATCTCCAGCAGATCCTGGTCATGCCAGACATTGCTCGCCGTTCGTCGCGTTTGCGCGCCGACGTTGTACTGGGAAAGTATGCGGCCCGTCGTCAACACCAATGGGAACCGCGCCGTCGTTCGCTCATCGGTGGGTACGAACTCGGTCAGCATGAACCGGCCCTTCCCCCGCACGAAGCCGCCGACATGCATGATCGGCGTGCCTTCCGGCGTCTTGTCGTTGCACGGCCACTGGATGCTGCCGAGTTCGTCAATCCGCTCGTAAGAGACACCCGCAAAAGTGGGCGTCAACGCCGCTATTTCCGCCATGATCTCCGACGGATGATCATATTTCATCGGGTAGCCCAGAGCGTTCGATAACGCCACTGTCACTTCCCAGTCGGCCAATCCGGCCATCGGCGGCATCACTTTTCGAACCCGGCTGATGCGCCGCTCGGCGTTCGTAAATGTCCCGTCTTTTTCCAGGAAGGACGAGCCCGGCAAGAACACATGTGCGTAGCTAGCCGTCTCGTTCAGGAAAAGGTCCTGCACTACCACGCATTCCATCGCGGCCAACGCCGCCGTGACATGGTGCGTATTTGGGTCGGACTGCGCGATGTCTTCCCCTTGCACATAGAGCCCAAGGAAGGACCCTTCCACCGCCGCGTCGAGCATGTTCGGAATCCGCAATCCCGGCTCCCGTTCCAGTCCGACATTCCAGGCCCGCTCGAACGATTCCCGGACGGCGTCGTTCGACACGTGCCGGTAGCCCGTATACTCGTGCGGGAACGAGCCCATATCGCAGGCGCCCTGGACATTATTTTGCCCCCGCAGCGGATTGACGCCAACCCCGGGCCGCCCGATGTTGCCGGTGACCATGGCGAGATTCGCCATCCCCATCACCATCGTCGATCCCTGGCTGTGTTCGGTCACGCCGAGCCCGTAGTAGATGGCCGCCCGTCCGCCGGTCGCGTACAGTCTCGCCGCTCCGCGAATATCGGCCGCCGGAACACCGGTAATCCCCTCCATGGCTTCCGGAGAGTTCTTCTCTTGCGCGATGAAATCCCGCCAACTCCGGAATGAACTGCCGTCGCAGCGGTCGTCGACATAATCCTGTTGCGAGAGACCTTCCGTCACGATCACATGGGCCATCGCGTTGACAATCGCTACATTCGTTCCCGGACGCAGCGCCAAATGATAGTCGGCTTCCACATGCGCTGACCGCACCAGATCGATCCGCCGCGGATCGATTACAATCAGCCGCGCGCCTTCGCGCAGCCGCTGCTTCATCCGCGAAGCAAACACAGGATGCGCATCGGTTGGATTGGCGCCAATTACGACAATCACATCGGTGTCTTCCACCGAGTCGAAGTCCTGCGTCCCCGCCGACGTCCCGAACGTCGCGTTCAGCCCATAACCGGTGGGCGAATGGCAGACTCGGGCGCAAGTATCGACATTGTTATTGCCAAACGCCGCCCGCACCATCTTCTGCACCAGGTACGTTTCTTCATTGGTGCAGCGCGAAGACGTAATGCCGCCGACCGCGTCGCGCCCATGCTTCTCTTGAATTCGACGGAACTCGGAGGCTGCCCTGCCAACCGCCTCCTCCCAACTCACTTCCCGCCACGGATCGGTAATTTTCTCCCGGATCATCGGCTTCAGGATGCGGTCCCGGTGCGTGGCGTAACCCCACGAGAAACGGCCCTTCACGCACGAATGCCCGTGATTGGCCTTGCCGTCCTTATGCGGGACCATCCGTACAACCTGGTTCCCCTGCATCTCCGCCTTGAACGAACAGCCCACGCCGCAATAAGCGCAAGTCGTGATCGCCGAATGTTCCGGTTGCCCATGCTCGATCACGGACTTCTCCATCAAAGTCGCCGTCGGACACGCCTGAACGCACGCCCCGCACGAGACGCACTCGGAATCGAGGAAATTCTTGCCGCCTGCAGAAACCATGGAGTCGAACCCGCGACCCATGATTGTCAACGCGAAGGTACCCTGAACTTCATCGCAGGCGCGCACGCAGCGCGAACAAACGATGCATTTCGATGCGTCAAACGTGAAGTACGGATTTGACTCGTCCTTCTCCGCCTTGAGATGGTTCTTCCCCTCGTACCCATAGCGGACTTCTCGCAACCCCACGACTCCGGCCATGTCCTGCAGTTCGCAGTTGCCATTCGCCGAACAGGTCAGGCAGTCCAGCGGATGGTCGGAGATGTAGAGCTCCATTACTCCCCGCCGCATCCGTGCGAGCTTCGGCGACTGCGTTCGGACCTTCATGCCATTCGCCACGGGAGTAGTACACGAAGCCGGCGTGCCCTTCCTCCCCTCGATCTCCACGAGACACAGACGGCAGGACCCAAACGCTTCCATATTATCGGTCGCACAAAGCTTGGGAACCTTGACGCCGGCCTCCACTGCCGCACGCATGATGGAGGTTCCCTCGGGAACCGTGACCGCACACCCGTCGATCTCCAGCGTCACACGAGTGCTGGCGGTGCGCGGGGGCGTCCCGTAATCGATGTCGCGGATCATAGCTGTCTATACTCTATGAAAATCTTCAGGGAAATGGTGAATGGCGCTTAACACAGGTACCGGTGTCAACCCGCCCAACGCGCAAAGCGAGCCATCCTGCAGCAACTCGCAAAGGTCCTCCACAATTTGCAGGTTTTTGTCCCGCTGCTGATTGGCGATGATTTTGTCAATCGCCTCGACGCCTCGCGTCGAGCCAATCCGGCACGGCGTGCATTTCCCGCAGCTTTCGATGGCACAGAACTCCATCGCGAATCGCGCTTGCCGCGCTAAATCAACCGTGTCGTCGAAGACCACGATGCCGCCATGGCCCAGCAGTCCTTTGCGTTCGGCGAAGGCCTCATAATCGAGCGGAGTATCGAGCAGCGATTCCGGGAAATAGGCCCCCAGCGGCCCGCCCACCTGCACCGCCCGCAGCGGCCGCCCGGACGCCGTCCCCCCGCCGTAATCGTAAATCGCCTCCCGCAGCGTCATGCCGAAAGCCGTCTCGATCAACCCCGCATAACGGACGTTGCCCGCAAGCTGGATCGTCAACGTGCCCCGCGAACGGCCCATTCCATAATCGGCGTAGTACCTGGCTCCTTTGTCCAAAATGATGGGCACTGTGGCCAGCGAAATCACGTTGTTGACCACGGTCGGTTTGCCGAAAAGCCCCTCCAGCGCAGGGAGCGGCGGCTTGAACCGGACTTGCCCCCGCTTGCCTTCCAAGCTTTCGAGCAGCGACGTCTCTTCTCCGCAAATATAGGCGCCCGCCCCCAGCCGGACCTCTAAATCAAACCCCTTGCCCAGATATCCGCCGTCGTAGGCGATCGCGATCGCGCGCTTCAGCACGCGAAACGCCGCCGGATATTCCGAGCGCAAATAGATATAGCCGCGTGCCGCGCCCACAGCCATTCCAGCGATGATCATTCCTTCAATCAGAACGAAGGGATCACCCTCCATGATCATTCGATCCGCGTACGTGCCGCTATCGCCTTCGTCGGCGTTGCAAACGATGTATTTTTCCGGCCCGGGCGCCTGCAGAACGGTCCGCCATTTGACTCCCGTGGGGAATCCGGCCCCACCGCGACCCCGCAAACCCGAGGCAACCAATTCTTCCACGATCGCCGCAGGCTCCATTGCCAGCGCCCGCCGGAGCCCTCGAAAGCCGCCGTGAGCTTCGTAATCGGCCAGTGAAAGCGGATCGGTAATCCCGCAGCGGGCGAACGTCAATCGCTGCTGGCGCTTCAAATACGGAAGCTCTTCGGTCAAGCCCAGGCAAAGCGGATGCGGCCTGCCTTCCAGAAAGCCGGCTGCAAACAGGCTGGGAATGGCGTCCGTGGTAACGGGGCCGTACCCCACTCGGCCTGCCGGCGTCTCGACTTCCACCAGCGGTTCGAGCCAGAAGAGCCCCCGTGAACCGGTGCGGACAATCGTCGCATCAATGCCCCGGGAACGGAACTCCTGATTGATACCTTGAATGATGGTAAGCGACCCGATTGATACCGCGGCGGTATCAATCGAGATGTAGATTTTCGTGCTCAAGCCGGCCTCCGGGCGGATGCCAAAAGAACATCGGCTACGGATGGCGAAACCCGTCCAAAAACTTCGCCGTCGAGCATCAGCGCCGGCGAAAGCGCGCAGTTTCCGAGGCAATAGACCGCCTCCAGCGTCAAACCCCGGTCCGGGGAAGTCTCCCCAAGCTTTACGCCCGTCGTTCCCTCAATGTGGCGGATGAGATTCTCGCAGCCCATGGCTTGGCACGACTCGGCCCGGCAAACCTTCAAAACGTGTTTCCCGGGCGGTTTTTGACGGAAATCGTGGTAAAAGCCGATGACGCCGAAGACGTCGGCTTCCGAGATATTCAACCCTTGTGCGATGAGCGGAATTGCGGCCGGATCAATGTAACCGAACTCGTCCTGCAACGCGTGAAGGACGGGCAGCAGCGCGCCGGGTAAAGATGAGTGTTCGTTGATGAGCGCGGTGGCGCGAGCGGAATCCATGTGTTTCCATATTATTCCTCGCGAAGGGCGACGAGCGGTTCGGTGCGGGAAGCGCGGTTGGCCGGAATGTAACTTGCGATGGCGGCGACGGCCAATAGCCCGAGCGCAACGAGAACGTAGACTTGCGGATCGCTGGAATCGACCCCAACCAGCATGGTTTGCAGCAGGCGGGAGAGAGCGACGGCGGCCACGAGCCCGATAGCCAGCCCCGCGGCCACTAATCGAAGCCCGGAACCCAGAACCCAACCCAGAATAGTGGATCGTGACGCACCCAGGGCCATGCGGAGACCGATTTCCTTGGTGCGCTGGGAGACGTTGTAGGCCAGGACGCCGTAAATGCCGATGACGGCTAAGAGAAGAGCCAGCGCGGCAAATGCGGCGAGCAGCAGGGTTTGCTGGCGGCGGTTATTGATGCTCGCGTCAAGAATCGTGTCCATGGTTTGAACGAGCCGGATGGGCTGGTCCTTGTCGACGGTGTGAATCGCGTTCTGAATCGCGTTGTTCAGCGACATAGGGTCCACCTTGGTTCGAACAACCAGGCTGTTCAACGTGGTATTCGACACCTGGCTGGCGGGGACGTAAACGCCGAATTTCAACTCCGTTGCATACCCGCGCTCGCGAATGTCGCGCACAACCCCAATGACGGTCCGATAAACGCGATCGCGGCTAATACGAACCCGGCGGCCGAGAGCTGTGCCTGGGGCGAAGAACTGGCGGGCCATGGTCTCGTTAATGACCACGACGGGCAGCGTGTCGCGGCGGTCCTGTTCGTCGAAGGTGCGACCTTCAAGGAGCTGGGGCCGCAGCATGCGTAGGTACGCGGGCGTGCCGCTGCGATAGAGGGTATCGCGGTTGGTTCCGGGCGGCGGCTCGGGAATTCCTTCGATGCTGAAACCGTTGGTGTTGCCGATGCTGGTGAAGGGGATCTGATATGTAAAGGCGGCTTCTTCAACCCCGGGGACCGCGCGAATGCGATCGAGCGCGGCGGCGTAGAAGGTGATGGGCTTCTCCGGGTCCGTGGTGTACGGCGGACGATTCAGCGGGACGTTCATAGTCAACAGGTTGTCCGTCTTAAATCCGGGGTCGAGCGCGGTGAGCCGGAGTAGGGTTTTTATCAAGAGTCCGGCGCCGGCTAAGAGAACAATCGTGAGGGCGCATTCGGCAACGACCAGAGCCGAGCGGGCGTAAGCGCGGCGGTCGCCGACGCCACCGCGCTGGGCGCTCCTGAGACCCTCCTGAATGTCGCGGCGGGCGGATTGCAGAGCCGGCAGCAGTCCGAAGAATGCAGCAGTGGTCAGCGTGATGAAAAACAGAAATAGGAATTGAAGGGCGTTGGCTTTGGGCTGAGCGAATGCCTGTAGCGACTCAGGCACGAGGCCGAGAAGAAGCTTTTGGGCTCCGTAGGACAGGACGGCACCGAGGAGACCGCCGCACGCGGCCAGGATGATGCTTTCCCAAGCGAGCTGGCTAAGAATCTGGGGACGAGTGGCGCCGAGCGCTTGCCGGACGGCGATTTCGCGCTGGCGCGATAGATTGCGGGAGAGGAGCAGGTTGGCGAGGTTGGAGCAAGCAATGAGAAGAACGGCGCCGGCGGCCCCAAGTAGAACCCAGAGAGCCGTTTTCGTATTGCCGCCGAGGTATTCTTTCAGCGGCTCGACGACGGAGCCGAGATTGGTGTTTGTGTTGGGATACTGCTTCTGGAGCCGGCGGGCGATGGTATCCATGTCGGCGCGAACCTGTTCGATCGGGACGCCCGGCTTGGCGCGGCCGAAGACCATGAGGAAGTGCGAGTCTCGGGCTGCGCGGCGCTCGGCGTTCATTTCGAAGGGGATCCAGTATTCGGCCGTGTTGGTCGGGAAGGCGAATGTTGGCGGCATCACACCAATGACGGTGTAAGGGCTGCCACTCATCAACAACGTATGGCCGATCTTGCCGGCATCACCGGCCAGGCGGCGTTGGAAAAGGGGCCAACTGAGGACGATCACCGGGGCGGTGCGATCCTCTTCCTCTTGAGTAAAGGTCCGGCCTAGCGCGGGAGCGACGCCGAAGACGGAGAAGAAGTTGGCGGTGACGGCGCGGCCCATAACGCTCTCGGGAACTCCTTCGCCGGTGAACGTGCTCGAGTGGAAGCGAGTGGCCGAGAGTTCGCTGAAGACGCTGTTCTGCGCCTTCCAGTCGTAGTAGTTGCCCGGGGCCGGGGTGTTCTTAGGGAAACCGGCGAAGGTGACGTCCTCCCAGACAGCGTAGACCTGTTCGGGATTGGGAATGGGGAGTGGCCGAAGGATGACCGCGTCAACGAGAGAGAAGATGGCGGAGTTGGCGCCGATGCCGAGCGCCAGCGTAAGGATCGCGACGGCGGTGAACACCGGCGCGCGGCCAAGGACACGGAGAGCGTAGCGCATGGGTGGTATACGGATAAAGAAAAGGGTAGTTACGGCAAAAAATCAAAAAAATCTAATGTTTAGGGAACCAAATCCCGCGAGCTGCGTATAAAACACAAGCGTCAATGACCTTGCGGACCAAAGTATATGGGACCCTGTCGCTCCTCGCGTTGGCGGGCGGCGGCTTTTATATTTACAAGACCAAGCCGAGTTGGGCGACCTCGATCGTCCAGGCGAGCGCCACAAAACCGGAAAGTGAGAAGAAGGAAAAGGACGCTACTCCCGTCGAAGTGGCGGTAGCGAAACGAAGCGAAATCTCCGCGTTCCTTTCCTCAACGGCGAATCTGCGCGCGATGCGGGATGTGGCCGTGTCGATTCAAACCGAAGGGATCGTGCAAAAGGTCCTAGTGGAAGAGGGCGACGCGGTGAAGGAAGGGCAGATCCTCTGCACCCTCGACGACAAACACTTGCAGTTGCGGGTCGCTCTGGCCGAAGAGAAGCGTTCGCAGGCGAGTTTACAGATGGATCGGGCCAAGCAACGGCAGGAAAAGGCGCTGGCGCAGATGGGTCACGCCCGAGCCGAGTTGCAGCGGTATGAGAAAGCTGCCAAAGAGGGCTTGGTGAGCGATAAGGAAGTCGCGACGTACCGTTACAGGCTGGAAGAGCTGGATCATGACCAGAAAGTGGCGGCATTTGAAACCAAGGAACTGTTACACCGGACCAGCGAGCTGGAGACGGAAATTGCGCAGACCAAACTGGAGATCGCACGTTCGCAAGTGAAGGCTCCTTACGACGGGTTTGTAACGCAGCGGCTGGTGAATCTTGGACAGCGCGTGCGGGCCATGGATGCGTTGTTCAACGTGGGCGCGTTTACGCCGCTATATGCGGATGTGTTCCTTTCGGAGAAAGATGCCGGCAGCGTTCGGCCGAGTCAGCACGCTACAGTACGGCTAGGAAGCGATGAGACGGCGGTCGTGCAAGGCACCGTGGAGCGAATTGCGCCGATCGTGGACGGCGCCAGCGGCACCATCAAAGTGACGATTGCGCTGAGTCCTGGTAGAGGGTTCAGGCCCGGTGCGTTCGTGCGCGTTGGGATACAGACGGACAGGAAGGCGGACGCGATTCTGATTCCGAAGCGGGCGGTGCTGGAAGAGGATGGCGTCAGTTACGTGTTCGTAACAGGGAAGGACAGCGCGACGCGGACCAAGGTGAAGCTGGGGTATCAGAACGAGGGGATGATTGAAGTCCTTAACGGCGTCAACGAGGGGCAGTCCGTGGTGGTGGCGGGTCAGGGGGCGCTGAAGGAAGGCACAAAGATTCGAATTCTAGGCACGAAGTCGACGTAGACCACCGGAGACAAACGAATGATCCGAGCAGCCATTAGCCGGCCGGTTACGATCTCCATGTTCATCCTGGCGGTCAGCCTGTTCGGGTACATTTCCCTGGACCGGCTGGCTCTGAATCTGCTTCCGGATATTTCATATCCGACGATCACGATTCAGACCGAGTATCAGGATGCCGCCCCGGAAGAGGTGGAGAACCTCATTACACGCCCAATTGAAGAGGCTGTGGGCGTGCTGCCCGGGCTGACGCGGTTGAGCTCGGTTTCGCGGTCCGGGCAATCCGAAGTCGTATTGGAGTTCAACTGGGGCAGCAAGATGGACCTGGCGAGTTTGGAGGCGAGGGAAAAGCTGGACGTCGTACAGCTTCCGCGTGACGCCAAGCGGCCGGTGATCCTGCGGTTTGACCCGTCCTATGACCCCATCATGCGCCTTCGGCTTTCGGGCAAGGATATGACGTTGAGCCGGCTGCGGTATGCGGCGGAGAAGGAACTCAAGAAGCTGCTGGAGTCCACCGATGGCGTCGCGGCGATCAAAGTAATCGGCGGGTTGGAAGAGCAGATTCACATTGAGATCGACGAGAAGAAGTTAGCCGAATTGGGTGTCCCGATTGGGGACATTACACGCATTCTGGGCCAGGAGAATCTGAATCAGGCATCAGGGAGCCTCTACGATCTGGACGCCAATTACTTGGTGCGAATCTTGAGCCAGTTCCGATCGGTGGAGGAAATTCGCAACATCGTGATTCGCAACCAGAATGGGCGGCGGATCGTGCTGGGCGATGTGGCCTATGTGGACCGCGGCACGAAGGAGCGAGAGATCATCGCGCGCCTGGACGGCAAAGAGAGCGTAGAACTAGCCATTTACAAAGAGGCCGATGCAAACACGGTGACCGTCGCCGGGGCGGTCCAGAACAAACTGGGGTCGCTGCAGAAGGCCAACCTTATACCGAAGGGTTTGACCTACAAGGTGGTGTTCAACCAGGCGGAATTCATCAAGATGGCGATCGACGACGTGCTGGATTCGGCCGTCATCGGCGGAATTCTGGCCATTTTGGTGCTGTTTTTGTTCTTACGGGACCTGAAGAGCACACTCATCATCGGCTTCACGATTCCGGTCTCGATTCTAGGAACCTTCGGCTGGATGTATCAAACCGGAATTTCGCTGAACCTGATGTCGCTGGGCGGTGTGGCCCTGGCCGTGGGCATGCTGGTGGACAACTCGATAGTGGTGCTGGAAGCGGTTCACAGGTACAAGACGGATGGGCTGCCACTGCAGGACGCAGTATACAAGGGGACCCGGGAAGTGGCCGCCGCGATGGTCGCTTCGACGCTTACGAGTATTGCCGTGTTCTTGCCTCTTGTATTCGTCGTGGGCATAGCGGGGCAGCTATTCAGGGACCAGGCGCTGACGATTACCTATGGGCAATTGGTATCTCTGGTCGTTGGGTTCACGTTGACCCCGATGATTCTGGCGATTCAGGCGCGGAAAGAGTTTTCCGACGCCGATTCACGACCGGCGGTACCGGAACGGCCGCTCAGCGAGAAGCCATGGATTCGGCGTTTGCAACTAATTTCGCGGTGGACCGAAGCGAAGTGGCGGGTGGTTTCTCATTTCCTGTTCGTTGATTTGACTCGTACCGTGGTGGGCGATCTGCGGCGGCTGGCGCGGGCGACGGGACATGTGGCTTCCCGAATACTGAGTCCGGGACTGGACGCGTTCGAGGCAGCCTACCTCCGGTTCAGCAAAATGTATCAGCCAACGGTGGAAGTGGCGCTGAACCACAAGGGGCTGGTGATATTTTCGGCCATTGGGCTTTTGGCCTTCTCGGCAGTCCTGGCGACGCGGCTGGGCGCAGAATTGATCCCCTCCCTGCGCCAGGGCGAGTTCTCGTTCGAAATTCGATTGCCCGAAGGGAAGGCGCTGGAGCAGACGGACAAACTGATGAAAGCCGTAGAGATGGAGGTTTCGGCCTTTCCCGAGGTAGAAACGGTCTTTTCGAGCGTTGGCGGTAGCAACAAGAATCAGTTCGCGCGCGAGTCGAAGGAAGAGAATATTGCGCAGCTCTACGTGGTGATGAAGAACAAGAACGACAAGGCGGCCGAGCAGCGAACCATTGACAGGATTCGCGCACGCCTGGCGCAGTATTCCGAAGTAAATGTCGGTTTCAGCCGTCCGACGCTGTTTAGCGTGAAGACGCCGGTGGAAGTGGAGATTTACGCGTACGATTTGGAGGCCCAACGGAAGGCGGCCGAGTTAATCGTTTCGAGGCTGGAAAGGCTGCGCGGTCTGAGCGATATTCGCACGAGCACCGAGGTGGGGAATCCCGAGATCCAAGTGCGATTCGACCGGGAGAAACTGGCCCGGTTGGGGCTGGATGAAAATCAGGTCTCGAGCGCGGTCCGCAGCAAGATCCGAGGCGACGTGGCAACCCGATTCCGCGAGGATGATAAGCAGATTGAGATCCTGGTGCGTGCGGGCGAGTCGAGCCGGAACACGATCGAGAGCGTGCGGGAACTGTTAATCAACGTGCCGTCGCCGGGATCCGGGAATGGTCCGCAGGCGCAGCCGCAGGCCCAGGCAGTCGACCCCATTACGCAGACGGCCGCGGGACCGAGACCATCGGCGGAGGCCGAAAGGCAGGCATCTCTGACTCCGGCGCGAACGGCAATCGGACCGCAGCGTGGCGTGCCGATTCGATTGGGTTCGGTGGCGGAAGTGACCGTAGGCCGCGGACCGAACGAGGTCCGTCGGATCCGTTCGCAACGGGCCGCCGTGGTTTCGGCGAATCTTTCGGGGAGCGACCTGACCTCGGTCAACGATGCGATTCGCGCCGAAATACGGGCCCTGCGCGGGCAGCTTCCGGGCGATATGAACATTCAACTGGGCGGTCAGAATGAGGAGCTGAGCACTTCCTACAGCAGCCTGCTGTTCGCGCTGGGGCTGGCTGTGTTCCTGGTGTATCTGGTGATGGCTTCCGAGTTCGAGTCGTTCGTCCATCCGCTGATTATTCTATTCAGCGTCCCATTCGGATTAGTCGGCGTGGTGTTTGCGCTCGCGCTGACGGGAACGACAGTAAGCGTGATGGTGCTGCTGGGCGTGATCATTCTGATCGGCATCGTGGTAAACAATGCCATCGTGTTGATCGATTACACGAATCAGTTGCGGACGGAGGGGTACTCGAAACGCGAAGCGCTGAAGGTGGCCGGTGAAGTCCGCCTGCGGCCCATTCTGATGACGATGCTGAGCTCTGTACTGGGTCTGGTGCCAATGGCGCTGGGGTGGGGCGAAGGCGCCGAGATACGATCGCCAATGGCGGTGACCGTGATCGGAGGCATGCTGTTCTCGACGCTCTTAACCCTGATCTTCATTCCGGTGATGTACGAATTGATGGACCGCAAGCGATATGCGGGCGATGTGACGATTCCGGCGCAGGCGAGTGAGTCCGCCGCGGAGCGCCATTTCCAGGCGGGAGACGCCTAACGGATATGGAAGAAGAGAATCCCAAAGAAGAGTCCGGGCTTCGCCTGGTTCGGTTCTCAATCGACCACCCGGTGACGATCCTGATGGTGTTTGCGTCGATCGTTTTGCTGGGGGCGGTATCGATTACCCGCATCCCAATAGTGCTGACGCCGGATGTCAGTTTTCCGTTCGTCAGCGTGAATGTGCCATACCCGAACGCGACGCCGGGACAGGTGCTGGAAGCGATAGCCAAACCGGTGGAAGAGGCGCTGAGCACGATTCCGAACGTGCAGCGGCTGCAATCTAATTCCAGTGAAAACGGCGCGTGGATCGGCATTGGACTGGACTGGGGCCAGGATGTCGACATGATGCTGGCCGATGTGCGGGAAAAGATCGAAGGGGTCCGCGGCGAGTTGCCCAGCGACGTACAGCGGTTCAATGTGCGCAATTGGAGCACGAACGATGAACCGATAATCGGCGGGCAGTTTTCATCGCGGCGCGATTTGCGAAATGCCTATGACTTTCTGGACGCGAAGATTAAAAAGCCATTGGAATCGGTGCCGGGAGTAGCCGAAGTAGAACTGTTCGGGGCGCAGCGGCGGGAAGTGGATATTTATTTGCGGTTGGACGATATCAAGCGGCACCGGGTAGATGTGGCATCGCTATTTCGGCGGTTGGACGGCGCGAATATTAATCTGTCCCTGGGCCGTGTGCGGGACGGCCATAGCCAGTATGAAGCGATTACGCGCGGTGTGATTCGCTCGCTGGACGATATTCGAAACTTCCCGGTAAATGGGCGCGGGCTGACGCTGCAGGAGATTGCCGACATTGTCTATGACAAGCCCGTGAATGCGGCCGGCCGGCATTTGAATGGCAACTTTGCCGTAGGCTTGGACATCCGGAAAACTTCGCAGGCGAACACGGTGGAGACGGTGCGGCGAGTAAGAGAGAAGATCGCGGAGATTGAAAAAGACCCGGCGTTGGAAGGCACGCACATTCAGATCTGGCATGACGCCGGAAAGATGATTACGAAGTCGATTAACGGGCTTCTGGAGGCCGGGTCGGTGGGAGCGCTGTTGGCGGTGGCCGTGCTGTTCGCGTTCCTTCGAAGGTTGGCCCCGACGGTTGTCATTGGGTTCGCAATTCCGTTCTCGATGATTGGCACCATCGGATTTCTGTATCTGATCGGAAAGACGTTGAACGTGTTGTCGATGATGGGGCTAATGCTCGCGGCGGGCATGCTGGTGGACAACGCCGTCGTTGTATTGGAATCGATCTACCAGAACATCGAAAAGGGGCTGGACCGTGTTACGGCCGCGATCGTCGGAACGAAGGAAGTGCTCAGCGCGGTGGTGGCCGCTACTCTGACTTCGATCATCATTTTCGTGCCTCTGGTGTTTGGCAAGAAGACGAACTATTCGATTTGGCTGGCCGACTGCGGCATGTCCATCATCATCGCGCTGCTTTGTTCATTGTTCATATCGCTGACTCTGATTCCGCTGGCCGTCGCGAAGTTCTTGCCGGCACGTCACATTGAACTACTTGCGGTCCGGGATCGTAAGAAGCGGCTGCTGGACGCGTACATGAAGGCTGTCCACTGGTCGCTGGCGCATCCGTTTGTGATGGGTTTCGTGATCGTCCCCGTGATCGTTGGCGTGTCCCTGTCGCAGTACGGGAAGATCCAGGATAATTCGCCGGAGGCGCAGGACCTGCAGGATCTTACGATTCAGTACGACTTTTCCGAGAACTTCCACTACCTGAAGGTCGAGCGCGATTATGTGAACCCGGTGGAGAAGTATGTGCTAGCCAATAAAGCGAAGTTCAAGGTCACCGATATTGCAACGTGGTACGGGAACAACAACGCGTATACCCAGGTTTCGTTTGATAAAGAGAAAATGACGCTGGAGGAACTGAAGCAGGTCCGGACGATGATGGCCAAGGACCTGCCTGTTATTGCCGGGGCGGATATCAAGCTAGGGCGGCAGGAAGGGGCGGAGAACCAAAACTGGATCGGCGTGAATTTATATGGGGAAGACCCAGCCAAGCTGCAGGGCTTGGCTCGCGAGGCCCGAACACGGCTGCGTACGAAGCCCGGTTTTTCGGAGATCCACACCGATTCCGACCGCGGGCGGCAGGAAGTTCAAATTCGCATGGACCGGGAACTCGCGAGGAAGTACAACATATCCACGGAGTCCTTGGCCTACGTTCTGGGAATCGTGGTCCGCGGGCAGGAGATTCGTGGTTACCGGACACCGGAAGGCGAAGTGGATATCTGGATGCGCTTGCAGTCCGCCGACCGTTCCGACCTTGAAGACTTGAAGTCAATGGTCGTGGGTTCCGGCCCGGATGGACGCGAAATCACCCTGAATCAAGTGGCGAAACTGGACCTGGTCAAGACCCCCGGTACAATCCGGCGCGAGGACCGTCGGACATTCACGATGATGTTCGTGGTTTACGGTGGGGAGAAAAAAGAAGAAGGGAAGAAGCTGGTTTCGGAAGTTATGGACGGGCTGACCTATCCGCAAGGGTACGGCTGGAGCTACGGATTCTGGACACAGCGCGAGGAGAAGGAAGACAACGAGTTTCTCTTCAACTTGCTGTTTGCACTGGCGATGGTTTACTTCCTGATGGCGTCTCTATTCGAATCGATCGCCCATCCGTTATCGATAATGCTGTCCCTGCCGTTTGCCATGGTGGGTGTGGTCTGGACGCTGGTGCTCACCGGAACGCCGAATAACCTGATGGCAAAGATCGGATTGATGGTGCTGGTCGGCGTCGTCGTAAACAACGGCATTGTGCTTGTAGATCACATCAACAATTTGCGGAAACGAGGGCGATCGCGGAGCGATGCGGTGCTGGAGGGTTGCCGGGAGCGCTTCCGGCCGATTCTGATGACGGCGTGCACCACGATTTGCGGGTTGATTCCGCTAGCGGTGGGGGACAGCGGAGTATTCGAACTGCGGTACTTTCCGCTGGCGCGAACGGTGATGGGCGGCCTGGTGGCGTCAACGGTGTTGACGCTTATCGTGGTTCCCACTTACTACGAATTGTTCGACGATTTGACGACTTGGGTGAAGAAGACGTGGGCGGTTAGCGGGCCGGAGAGTCACGCCAAGAGGCTTTCAAGTGAAGAGGCTTCGTCGTAGTGGCGCGCCCAGGTGTTTAACTCGGCTTCGGATGCAGCCGCAATTCGAGATTGCGCCCATTGAGGCAGCGGGCCGAATCTCTTCTCGAGCAGAACCTGAATGATTCCAGCGATTCCTTCTTGGCGCTCCTTGCGAATCATCGGCCCGATGACCTTGTTCTCCATCAAATCGATCGGCATTCCGGTTTCCAGCCTCCTTTTCAGGTTCTCTTCTATTCCTAGTATGCCTCCAAGAATTACAAATGTGGAGGTGGCCTGTTTTTGGTCTTCCCCGCTGAGGCTTTGAATTTTGGCTAGTACAACACGAATCACCTCTTCCGGGTTGGCCTTGGTTAGCAGTGCCCATTCATTGTCCGCCCAATCGTCACTCGCCAGCAGTGCCGATCCATCCATTTCACGGAGGTTCAGGATCTTGAACTCGTGCCGCGTACTTGGACTGATAAAGGCTGCATCCATGCGGAGGGGCTCGCGGCCGACGTAAAGTAGCGTTTGCTCGACGTGTTCGCCGAGAACGCGGTGGAACCCTACGTAGTAGTCGAGCATTCGCAACGGGATTTTAGCATCGTTCGATGTTTGAATCTCGACATGGCGGAGGATTCCATTAGACGACCGGGCGAGGAGATCAGGCCGCTGGTTTCGCACAACCGGCTGTTCCACGTTGGGCCATTCCGCCACCTCGCCAAAGAGCATGCGGGTGAGGACGCCGCGCGAGTGCCGGAAAAGGAGTTTGAAGGTGACGTCGAATTCTTGTGCCATGCGCGGTTAGCGTCGATGGATCTTGACAACATCCGGCGCGAGTTCCTGCAGCTTGACCTTCCCGCACATAGCCATGTCCCGCGCCAGTTCCGTCTGCAACTGCTCCAAAACCTGCTGGACACCCTTTGCTCCGTAGGCGGCAAGGCCCCAAAGCACCGGCCGGCCGATGAGCACCGCGCGGGCGCCTAGGGCGAGCCCCTTCAAAACGTCACTGCCGCGCCGGAAGCTGCCGTCGATGAGGATCGGGATTCTCCCGCTGATCTCAGCGGCAATGGCGGGGAGGACCTCGATGGGCTGGCCAAGGCCGGGAGTCGTTTGCGCACGGTAGTTAGACACAACAATTCCGTTGGCGCCGTGCTGCATCGCTACTTTGGCGTCCGACGGGCTCATCACTCCTTTGACAACGAGCGGAAGTTGAGTCGCCTTCCGGAGACGATTGAAGCTTGTCCAATCGATGGGCGCGCTGACGAAGAGGACCTTGGCCGAGGCCGGAATCGCGGATTGCGCGGGGTCGATCTGCAGCCAGGCGGGAGCAAGTTTTTCAACGGGGACGCTCGTTTTAGCTGAGATGACGGCGACGGTTTTCGCCGCCTCGGCGCCCTTCACGGTAGCCAGTTCGGCGTCGGGATGGAAGCGCCCTTGGAGCGCCATAGGCCCGGCAAAAATAGGCGCAAAATGACGCTGGCCGAAGAGATCGAGACTGAGATCGAGCCCCAGCGTGTTGACCATGAGGCGCGGGCGGAGAGTGATGCGGTCGAAGGCGGAGCGGTCACTCCCCGCGATTTCCGAGAACAGGGCCGGGGCGAGCTTCCGCTGCGCCATGGCCTCCATTTCGAACGTATTGGCGAGCTCTTCGACCGGAGCCAAGCGCTGTGCCCAGGCACTGGCGCTAGCAAAGAACAAGGCGCGTCGCCGGGTCACGGGAAGTCGGTCCTGACAAGAGAACGATCAATGGCCGCCAGTGCCGGCCGGCCGGTGGCGGCCATGGCTTTGACGAATTCGGCCTGCATGATTTCGAGGATGCGCTGCACGCCCGGGGCGCCATACGCGCCAAGGCCCCAACGGGGAACGCGGCCGAGACAGACCGCATTGGCGCCCAGCGCGAGGGCCTTCAATACGTCCGATCCGCAGCGAACACCGCTATCGAAAAGAACGGGGACGCGGCCCTTCACGGCCTCGACGATTTCCGGGAGTACTTCCAATGTGGACGGGCCGTAATCGATGGAGCGCCCGCCGTGGTTAGAGACGTAGACGCCGTCGAGTCCGTGTTCCAGGCACAGCTTGGCGTCCTCCGCGGTGAGGATTCCTTTGGCGAGCATCGGAACCTTCACCATTTTGCGCAGCTCGGCGAATAGCTTCCAGTCCTGGAACAGCCGGAACTCGCGGATGCGGTACGGAGTGCGCGGCGGGGCCTCGCGGCTGGAGGACCGGCGTGTCACCACGGGCGTGAGATTGCGATCATGCAATTCGCGTTCGTAGACCGAAGCCTGCTGATCGATGGTACAAACCACGGCACGGCAACCGGCGTTCTGCGCCCGCTCGAGAGTCTCACGATTAAGCGCCGGATCATCCTTGATGTACAGTTGGAACCAGAAGGGGCCAGTGGCGGCGGCGCCGATCTTCTCAATTGGAAGGCTGGACACATTGCTGACGATCATGGTGGTGTTGGCGGCGGTGCAACCCTGGCGCGTAGCGGCTTCGCCTTCGGGATGGAGCGCCAGGTGGGCGGCGGTGGGCGAGACCAGGATCGGGTAGGGCATCTTAGTCCCGAATAGTTCCGTTTCGGTGGCGGGTTTCGCGCTGGGGGCTGTTAGCGACGGGAGTAAGTCAACCCAGTCAAACGCCTGGCGATTGCGTCGCAGAGTGAATTCGCCATCGGTGCCGTAGGCGGTGTAGTTGTAGACCTGCCGCGGTAACTTCGCATGGAAAACGGGTTCAAACTCGATCGCGGTGACGAGTTCGTCAAGTTTTGGAATGCGGTCGTGCGAGCGGAAGGGGTCCAGTTGCGCCCGCAGCGCAGGGGACGCCGTCAGCATCCCGGCGAGGGCCCGGAAGGCTTGACGACGCGATTGGCTGTTTTCCCAGTTCTGCATGAAGAGGCCGGGAATCAGTATATCCGGTCAGAAACGGAAGCGGAGCGCGAACTGGAGAGAACGGGGGTCGTTAACCGCCGTAATCTGGCCAAACGTCGGGGAAGGATTGGTGGGGTAAGCCCCGGTGCCGAAGTTGGCATTGCGGAGCAGGTTGTTGCGATGGTTCAGGGCATTAAACGCCTCCGCCATCACTTGCATCCGAACGCGTTCGCCGAGCGGGAACATGCGGCTCAAGCGGAGGCTGACCGAGAAAAAGTCATTCCCGATGCCGGCGTTGCGCGGGATGAACTGGCCGTTGACGGTGGGCCGGGCCGGCGTGCCCTGAACGGTAGTGGCGCCGGTGGTGATGTTGAAGGGAAGCGAGGAATAATACTGCAACATGCCACTTAGCTCCAGGCTATGGGAAAGATGTTGCCAGATGTTATCGGCAGGGGTCGTGGGGGACTGCAGTGCGCCATTGAATGCTACACGGTGGCGTTGATCGTCATCGGAGCGCCCATAATCGACCCAGATATTGCTGGGATCGATGGGCGAACTGAAGAAGAATTCGCCGACGTTGTTCATCGATTTGGAGTAGGCATAAGAGATACGGTAGTTACTCCAACTGGAGGCTCGCTGTTGGAACGAGACGTGAAGGCCGTTGTAGCGGGAGTCGGCGCCGCCGTTGTACTGACTGTTGTTGGCGTAAGCTGGATTGGGCCGGCAGCCGTTGTTGGTTCCGGCCGCCACACAAGTGGGCACGTTCTGGTTGGCCGCGTTCATGAGCCGAAGGCCTCGAAGATACTGGTAGCCGGCCGAGAAAGACATGTTGCTGGTGAGTTTGTGCTCCACTTCCAGGTTGCGCTGCACGGAATAACCATTCTGCAGGTCGCGATTCATGGTCGTGAAATTGACCAGCCCGGCCGGCGGAGCGGTTGAGAGTATGTTGGGGAAGACCGGCGCGCCGGTCTGCGTGGGCGAGAGACTAATGACGACCTGGCTTTCGGGAGTGAGCGTGGTGGTGTTGCCCGCCGAGAGTAGGGCATTGGCCAGTGCCCGGAGCGGGACACGGTCATAGAAGAGGCCGGTTCCGCCGCGGATTACGGTGCGGCGGCTTTTGAATGGCGACCAGGCGAAGCCGGCACGGGGAGAGACGTTGTTCTTGTCTGTATTGATGGTGCGCAGGAACTGCAGATCGTAACGGACACCGAAGTTCAAAGTCAGCGATGGTCGGACCTTCCATTCGTCTTGGACATAGAAGTCGAGGTTAGGGTTGGTTTGCGGCGCGGTGAGGTTTCCGAAGGTCTGGGCGAACCCGGCGTTGTTGTAAATACCGGCGAGGAAGTTCGCCATCGACGAGAACGTATAAGCGCCTCGAACCGAGCGGTGGAAGGTGATAGTGGTGTCGTTGTAGAGAAAGTTAACGCCGGCGCGAACGGCGTGGGCGCCCGCCTGGTGGGAAATGTTATCGACGATTTCGAAGAACTTGTTCAGGCGGCCGGTGGGCGAGCTGCCGAAGCGGCCGAAGGTGGCGATCCCCGAGATGGTGACGTTAGGGCCTATGAGATCCGTGGGCGGGGCGACGAAGTCACTGTGCGTGTACTGGCCGCGGGTTTCATTGACGGTTCGGGAGGAGATGGTGAAGATGTTGCTCGCTGCGATGGTGTGGTCGGTGGTGTCGACGCTTGAGGAGGCGGAGACGTCATTAAGGGCGCCGGCCCCGCGGGCGTTCCGGCTTTCCAACGTGTAAAGGTTGTAGCGAAGGCTGAACTGATCGCGGGTTGAGAATTGATGGTCTGCCTTGGCGAGCACGTTGGTAATGTGCACGGGGTTGGGGTAGATGCCCGTGGAGATGCGGGGGCCGGGGTAATTAACGGCATTCAGCCGGTTGTTGATGATGTTGACGTTGGCAGGGTCAATGGTGACCAGGCCGCTTTGATTGAGCTGGCGCTGTTCAAAGTTGCCAAAGTAGAAAGTCTTATCGGCAACGATGGGGCCGCCGAGGCTAGCCCCGTATTGGGCCTGGGTAATGGGCAGGGTGCGGTTATTGAGCGGGTTGGCTGCGTTGAAACGCTGGTTGCGGAAGTAGCCATAGAGATCGCCGTGTATCGTGTTGGTGCCGCTTTTGGTGACGATGTTGATGAACCCGCCGAGAGCGCGGCCGAGTTCGGCCTGACCGCCGGAGGTGACAACCTGGAACTCCTGGATGGTGTCGAGACCGTAGAAGATGCCGGTGAGGCCCGCGGCGTCGTCATTGGCCGAGAGTCCGTCCACAATAAAGTTATTCGAGAAGTTGCGCTGGCTGCCGATGGAGATGCCTTGGCCAGGAACGGCGGAGGTTTCGGCAAATAGCTGATTGCTGGAAGTATTCGTGGGGGATACGCCGGGGATGAGGAGCGCGAGGTCCAGGAAGTTACGGCCGTTGAGTGGCAGGTTGCGAACTTCGGTCTGGGAGACCGTGCCGGCGATCTGGCTGCGGGCGGTTTCAAGTACGGTGGATTCACTGACTACGGTGACGTTGGCTTCGGCGGTGCTGACCTTCATGAGAAACGTCAATTCGTAGGCGGCGCCGACGCCGAGCGTGAGCACGCGGGTAGAGTCGGCGAAGCCCTGTTTGCGGACCTTGATTTCGTACGGGCCCACTTTAAGGTAGGTAAGGCGGAAGCGGCCGTCGCGGTCCGAAGTGGCGGTTTGGGTGACGTTGGTATCGGTGTTGCGCGCGGTAATCTGAGCCTCTTCGATGACGGCGTCAGAGGGGTCGGTCACACGGCCGCTGATGTTGGCAAGGTGGACCGTTTCCTGCGCCGCGGCGCAGGAAATAGCGAAAATGGCGGCGAAATGCCGCGATATAGAAAGCATGGGGGAGTCTCCTGGATATAGCTGGGGGACGCGGAAACTACCGCGCCCTGGATGCATGAAGCGTTAGACCAGGAGAGAGGGCGGGCCGCGTTTTTGCGCGGAGCGGGACTCGGAGCTTAGCCGTTGAACTTCGGCTTGCACCACTCCGTCGATGTCGGTCTTAAGAGTGATGCCAATTACGGGCAGCGGCGGGCCAATCGCTATACTTGCGAACGCCGGCGCGCCTTTGGCGCCGCTGTAGAGCGGACAGGTTGCGGTAGCCGTGATACGGATAGCCCCAGGATCGTCATCCGCATGGGCCTCCTGCGCCATTTTTGCGCAATGGTGTTTGCCATCGCGGCGGCAGCAGGCGGCGATCTTCGAATCCGTCGTGGCGAACAGGAGCGGCGAGATCAACGATAGGTTGATCAACAGCAGCAGGACTGTGGCTGGGATTCGCCTCACGGGGGAATTCTAGCGCACTTTTGTGATTGGGATATTCTAGTGTTGTGAGTCATAAGTAGCTTCTCACAGAGTGGAAAAGCTGCTATTGTCTGTTTACGGAGGGCAGGCAATGGCGAATCATTACACTCGAGAGAAGCCGGAGATCACCGCCGAGCAGAAGGA
>Ga0315912_10000392_pt1 | contig 86254 bp, 66 predicted proteins | sample VfabasoilMG_FD_204469 | JGI IMG/M metagenome (GOLD analysis project Ga0315912, IMG submission 204469) | Garden soil microbial communities collected in Santa Monica, California, United States - V. faba soil | ecosystem: Environmental > Terrestrial > Soil > Garden | place: USA: California... | reverse complement strand
AGGCGCGGGGACCGACCCCCTCACTCCGTGGAATGTCACACGCATCGGTCGCCCCACTCTAGCCGCCCGGGTTTTGGTTTTCGAGGCTTTCGAAGCGGCACATGCCATTTTTGCCGCTTCTCGGGCGGTCGCATGGGGGGGGCGGGCAGCAAAGCCGAAACACCCGGCAGGCGCGCTATGCTCCATCGATGACGCTCGCCCCGGGCTTCTTGGTCGCAGCGCCCCCGCTCGGGGACCCGCACTTCGACCGCTCGGTCGTGCTGCTCGCTGCGCACGGGCCCGACGGCGCCTTCGGCTGGATCATCAACGGCCGCGAGCTGATGACGCTCGGGGAATTGCTGGCGCGGGCTCAGATCGTCGAGGTTGCGCCCCCGCTTGCGGGCAGCGTCCGCGTCGGCGGTCCAGTGGCGGCCGACCAGGTTTGGGTCATCTACCGCACCGATCCGCGTTTCGACGGCATCGAGGGCGAGCTCGCGATCGGCGACGGAGTGTCGGCTTGTGCCTCGCGCAAGGTGCTGGAGCTCGTCGCCGACGGCGCGGTGCCGGCGAGCCTTTTGGCGGTCGTCGGGTACGCTGGATGGGCTCCGTCCCAGCTCGAGGCGGAGATCCGCAGAGGATCGTGGCTTCCGACGGATTTTTCGGCGGACCTCTTGTTCGGCGTGCCCACCGACCGCCTGTGGCACGCGGCCTACGAGCGACTCGGCACCACGCCGATCGCGTTCACGACTCGGACCGTCGGTTCGGCCTGAGCGCCCGATGCTCGTCCGTCAGGCGCCGGCCGCGCTGACGAGCGGGACGAAAACGCAGCGGACCTGCCGCTGCCAGCGCATGACGCCGTCCAGCGACCGCCGCCCGACCAGCAGGCGCTGCATGCTGCGATCGCCGACCGGAACGGCGATGCGACCGCCCGGCGCGAGCTGCTCGACGAGGGCGCGCGGCGTCGTGCGCGCGCCGGCCGAAACGAGGATGATGTCGAACGGGGCACGGTCGACCAAACCGAGCTCACCGTTTCCGTGGTGGACGCGTACATTGTCCAACCCGAGCGCCGAGAGGGTGCGTGTCGCCCGGTCGGCGAGCTCTCTCCGGAGCTCGATCGTATCGACCTCTTTGACCAGCTTCGAGAGCAGCGCGGCGGCGTAGCCCGAACCGCCGCCGACCTCGAGCGCGCGATCCTCCGGCGACGGCTCCAGCGCTGCGAGCATCAACGCGACCATGCTCGGCTGGCTGATGGTTTGGTCTTCCCCGATCGGCAGAGCGCGATCCTCGTACGCGCGATCGAGCTCGGGGTTCCGAACGAAGCGATGGCGCGGGACACTGCGAAAAGCGGCGAGCAAACGCGGGTCAGTGACCCCGCTCGCTTCGATCGACTCGAGCATCGCGGAAACACCGTGAGGTGCAGCCTCGGCGGGAACGCCCGTCGAGATCACATGACCGTGATGCGTGTCCATTTCGGTCACCATCGTGACCACGACTGCCGGCACTTTCAACTCCTGCGCGGAATGCCCGCCGGGGGGGCGCTGTGATAGACAGGAGCCATGCGCACGGCCGCGCCGGTCCTCGCCTCGATTTCGGCCGTACTGCTCGCCGGAGTACTCCTTCACCCGCACGTGACGCGGGCGGGTGAACCAGCCAAGCGGCGCTGCTCCCCGGACATGGCCCTGGTGCAAGGGTTCTGCATCGACCGCTGGGAGGTTTCCACCGTCGATCACAAGACCTCGCGCCCTCTCTCGCCGTACTACCCGCCGAACCCCGTGCAGGCGCTCGAAGTCGAAGAGTACTGGCGCTTTGCCGCGCAGCTGTTCGGGGACGCCGCCGCGCAGTCGATGGCGCTCCCGGAGCTTCCCGTCGTCCAGCGCGAGCGCTTTCAGGCGCGCGCCGTTTCGCGCTCCGGCGTGGTGCCGCAGGCGTATTTCACGTACCACGAGGCGAAACGTGCCTGTGAGCTCGCCGGCAAGCGGCTTTGCACGGAAACGGAATGGGTCACTGCCTGCGGGGGCCAGCAAGGGCGCAAATTTCCGTACGGTGATCGCTACCAGGCGTTCGCCTGCAACGTGTTCCGTAATCACCACCCGGCCTTCGTGCTGCATCGAAACAGCTCGCTCGGCCACCGCGACCCACGCCTGAACCTCTTGTTCGAGGACACCGATCCGCTACTGCGGCCGACCGGAGCGACCGCAAAATGCGTGAGCCAGTGGGGCGACGACGCTGTCTTCGACATGGTGGGAAACCTCGACGAATGGGTGGAAGGCGAGGATCGTCCGGCGTTCGTCGGTGGGTTTTATGCGCGCTCGACCAACAAGGGCTGCGAAGCCAAGGTCGATGTTCACGGCCCGGCCTACTACGACTATTCGACCGGCGCGCGCTGCTGCAAAACTGCGGAATGACGGTCCGCCCCGCGGCCGCGAGGGGTCTCTCGCGTGCTAGGCTTTTTGGGATGCGCCTCCGCTGGTTTTGGCTCGGTGCCGGCTCGGGGCTCCTGCTCTCGGGGTGCGGCGCTGGGCCGGAGGGCCCGGCCGGGGTCGAGGCAGTGGAGCGTGGAGGGATCGCGGGTGGGGTGCTCGACGCGACGCACGAGGCCGTGTTTCAGGAGTACACGAACTGGGCCGCGGAGGAGCGCATCAGCCTGTGCACCGCGACCCTGATCGCTCCGAATCTGCTGCTCACCGCCCGGCACTGCGTCGCGAGCGGTGACCGGGGCAACATCATCTGCGGCGAGGCGGCGTTCGGAGATCTCGTGCCCGCGGACGCCACCATCGTCACGAACGACGCCATCCCCGGCTCGAACAGCCTCTTTTATCGCGGCGCCGATCTGCGCGTACCGAGCGAGGGCAACGACACCTGCGGATTCGACGTTGCCGTCATCATCCTCGACCGGACGGTGCCGGCGTCGGTGGCGACGCCCGCCATCCCACGTATCGACCGGCACGTCGAGCAGGGCGAAGAGTACGTGGCGGTCGGCTACGGCGAGGACGAATTCGGCGAACCGACGCCGGGGCGCATGGAGCGCGCGGGACTCACCGTGCGGTGCAGCGTGGGCGATTGCGGGACGGACACGGTGGCGCCCACCGAATTCGTCGGCGAAGAAGGAGTGTGCTCGGGTGATTCCGGCGGCCCGGCGCTCGACGCCGAGGGCAAGGTGGTCGGGGTCGTCTCGCGCGGCAACGACCCGTGCCAGCGTCCGGTTTACGGTTCCGTCGCGTCGTGGGCGACGTTCCTCACGGACGCGGCGCTCGATGCGGCGCGAGTGGGCGGCTACGAGCCGCCGTACTGGGCGCGTACCGGCTCGAGCGAGCCGCCGGTGGGCGTTCTCCCGGAAGGGGAAGGATGCACCACCGGCGACGCATGCCAGGACGGCCTCGTCTGTTATTACGAAACGGAGCCGAGCAACGCCCGCTGCACCGCCATCTGTGGGAACGGTACGGCGTGCGGAGCCGGCCTGGTTTGCACGACCGGCATGTTCGAGGACGATCGCGGCCTCTGCCTCGATCCGCCGCTCGGCGGTCCGCCACCACCGGGTGGCGGTGACGAAAACTGTTCGGTCGCGCGGCCCCAGCAGCACTCGAGCTTCGGCTTGCTGCTCGCTCTCGTTGGGCTGAGCGGCCTCTTTCGGCGACCGCGGCGGGCTAGAGGTCGCTGACCGGGCGCTGGTTTCTTTTGATCTCGGCGTCCAAGGCCGAGGCGGCCGGGGATTCCGGGCGCTCTCGCGCGCTACTTGGTAGCGTCGTCCTTGATCGCCGGCTTCCATCGCGGTCCTGAGGCGGCGGCATCGAGCTCGCGCTGGAGTTTCGAACAGCGGCTCGTCGCGGTGTAGCCGTAGATCGCAGACGCTGCGTAGACACCCGCCCATGCAATGTGCGCGGCCACGAGCAAGGGCTTCGTCCCATCCTCGATGTCCTCCGACTGCGCCAGATACGCCGCGTTGATGGCCGAGGTCGGCACGGCGATGGTGTCCACCACCGGCCAAAACCTGCTCGTCGTGCATTCTTCGGGCCCTTGCGCCGTTTGCTCCGAAGGGTCGCTAGGAGCATCGGTGACGAAGATGAAGGAGCATCCGGTCGTTCCGAGGCACAGCACTGCACATAACGCGAGACATTGCATGACTGTCCGCCCTCTCTTTTCCTGACAACCGATGTTAGTTATCCCGCTCCCCACCTTGGGACAAGGGGCTCGTTCCTCGTCTCGACCGTGCGCGACGATGAGCTACGCTCCGCTCATGCGTTGGTTGGTGGTCGCAGTGGGGCTCGCGCTCGCCAGCTGCGGAGGGCAGAGTAACCGCGAAGGGGATTCGTCCGGCGGGGTTGGTGGAAGCGGATTGGGGGGAATGGGCGCAGGGGCGAGCGGGGGAATGAGCGGCGAGCCGAATGCGGGTGGGGGCTCCGGAGGCAGTGCGGGAGCGGGAGCGGGAGGAAGTGCGGGGGCGGGAGCGGGAGGAAGTGCGGGGGCGGGTGCGGACGCGGGAACGGCAGCGTGAGGAAGTTCGGGTGCGGGAGCGGACGCGGGAACGGCAGCGGGAGGAAGTTCGGGTGCCGGAGCGGGAGGAAGCGCGGGGGCGGGGGGCGTAGAGAATCCGATCTGGACCGAGGAGCCGGATCCGGCGGATTCGCCGGAGTGCCGTGACTACAAGCTCGCGAGTGTGCCGGAGGCCTGCACGACGCTGCTCGGTGACTGCGAGGCCGACCTGCAGTCTCTGCTCGTTTCTATCGAAGAGAACGGGTGGTGGGAGCTCTTCTATGCGCGCATCGGCTGCGGTCTCACGGAGATCGGCTACGATTTCGGCCTAGGCGGCTCCGTGTACGTGTTCGACACGAACGGCACGCTGGTGGGCTATTCGTTTTTCGGCGACGTGGGGTGGGGACCCTGCACGAACTGGCAGTACCAGCGCGGCGAGCACATTGGCGACTGTCCGGATTTGCGTGATTGCGCGCTCGCGCTCGATGCGGCGGAGACCGGTGTGCTGTGCCGTTGCCCGTGCCCTGAGCCTCCACCTGACAATGGCGTGGCTATCGTCGAGGCATCGTGTGTGGAACGGCCGAGCATCGGGTGGGGGTGCGCCGATGGGCCACGCCCCTGGACTGTCTCGGGGACCGGCCTGGATGGGACCATTCGGACCGGCTGCGGCGCCACGGTGATGACCTTCATGTTCGAGGAGGACGACCTCGAGTGCGTGTGGATCGATACCGAAGAACTCGTCGGCCAGACGCGCTGGAGCAAGACCCCCACGGGGTGTAACGGCGTCACGGCCTTCCACAACGGCGTGCCGTACGTGTCGTGCGCCGACGAATCGATCTGCGCGTTCGGGGACGCGGATGTCGGCCCCTACGAGCGCTGCCCGTGACGCCTAGTTGATCCCAACGCGGCAGAACCCGTCGATGCACGCGGCGCGGGCGTTCGACGGGAAGGCTGCAGGGCCGCAGCACGGGGGGACCGCTTTTCCACAGAACGCCGCCGTCGTGTTGGCGGTCCGTGAGACGGCGATGAGGTCCGTCGAGTTCATGTCGCAGGCTTGGCAGCAGCCCGTGCCCCAGCGCAGGGCGCAGTCTTCGTTGACGTTGCAGGCGGCGAGTTCGTCCACGGTCACGTCGATGGCAATGCATTCGCCGTCGCGGCAGACCGCCGCGAAATTCGGCATGTACCGGGTCACGCAGCCTGCGCAGGCAATGTTCGAGCAGGAGTTCTGATAGTCGGCGAGATCTTCGTCGGCGACGGCGAACCACTGGTCAATGGTCGATGCGCCGCAGTAGCCGCAACAATTGGTCGGAAAGAGGTCGCACGCCTCCGAAGCGCCGCAAGGGTGACTGCTCGCTCCGGCGGCGCCGCCACTCGTGCCGCCACTCGCGCCATCGCCCGCAGTGCCCGTGCCGCCGGTCGCTGCATCGCCACCGGTCGCGCCCGAGCTCTCGCCGCTCGCTCCGGCGTTGGCGGTGCCGCCCGAAGCGCTACTTCCTCCCGTCGCGCCGTCGCCCGCGCTCCCGCCGGCCGCGCCCGACCCTCCGGTGGCGCCACCGGATCCTCCCGACGCGCCGGAGCCCGCGCTCCCGCCGGTCGCGCCGTTGCCGCCGGTCGTCTCGCCGCCCGAGCCGCTCTTGCCTCCTGACGCCATGCCGGCGCCGGAGCCCGCGCTCGCCCCCGACCCTCCCGCCCCCGCGCCGGCCCCCGCACCGCGACTACCGAGCACCTGGCCGTCGTCGGCGCAGGAGGCGGACAGGAGCACACCGAGGGGAAGGAGAACGAAGAGCCGAGGCAAGCGCATGGTACGGGATCAGTGTCTCTGGCCTTGGGGACGGACCATCGATGGTCCACTTTTAGTGCCCACGGTACCCTAGAGGTGGTGCTTCGCCTGCTCAAGCTCCCCCCGCGGCAGGGCTCGCCTGGCGAGAGCGGCCAGCGTGCGCCCATCGATCCCCTTCTCGTGCTGGCGCGGGCCGCGGGGCAGGGGGACGACGAGGCCGCCAGAACGCTGCTGGTGACGATCGGGCCGGCGCTGCTCGGGGTGGTGCGCGGCGTGATCGGTGCCCGCTCTGCGGACGTGGAAGACGTGCTCCAGGAAGCGATGCTCGCGGTGCATCACGCGCTCCCCGGCTTTCGTGGCGAGTGCAAGACGATGCATTTTGCCTGCCGCGTGGCTGTCCAGACGGCCATGAATGCGCGCCGTCGCGCCGGCTACCGCGCGCGCTACACGCCGAGCGTCGAGCCCGAGGCGCTCGACGCGCTGCCGCACGCCGCCGCGTCGCCCGCCGAGGCGCAGAGCGCTGCCGAGCGCCGCGAGGCGCTGCGCCACCTGCTCGACGAGTTGCCGCTCCCGCAGGGTGAGGCGCTCGCGCTGCACGTCGTGCTCGGTTACTCCGTCGACGAGACCGCGGAAGCCACCGGTGTGCCGGTGAACACGGTGCGCAGCCGCCTCAGGGCCGCGCTCGCGGCGTTGCGCGAGCGGATCAAGGGCGACGGCCAGTTGCGCGAGCTCCTGGGAGGACCCGCATGAGCACACCGAATCAGATCGACGGCGATCGGGACCTTGCCGAGCGGCTGAGCCGCGATTTCGCCGATGAGCGTCGCGTGCGGGCGGGCGACGACGAGCTCATCGTGCGCGCCGGCATGGCGGCACTCGCGCGACCGCGCACGGGCAGCCTCGGCAAACGCACGGCGCTGCTGGTCGCGATCGCGGCGACGCTCGTCGTGGCGTCGGCCGCGGCGGCAACGTCGCTGTGGATCGCGACGCGCCCGGCATCGCTCTTCGAGCGTACGGAGCAGCGGCAGGGCGCGCCGTCCGCGGGGGAGCGTGGTGCCTCGGCGCGTCCTCTAGCAGCCTCGCCCGCACCCACGACTCCAGCGGCCCGCGCCCCCGAGGTCGAGGTGCCGCTCGTCGAGCTCCACGCCGCGCCCGTTGCGGGAGGTCCGAAGGCGGCCACCGCGACGGCGGTCGAGAAAACGGCGGCGTCGCTCTTTCGCGACGCGAGCGCTGCTCGCCGCGCGGGTGATCTCGGCCGTGCACGCTCGCTCTACACGGAGCTCCAGTCGAGCTTCGCGAACTCGAGCGAGGCGCGCGTGTCACGGGTGTCGCTCGGCAAGCTGCTGCTCGGGGCCGGTCATGCGGAGGAAGCAGAGCGCCAATTCCGGAGCTACCTCGCGCTCGGTGGCGGCGATCTTGGCGAAGAGGCGCTGGTCGGCCGCGCCGACGCGCTGAGCCGCCTCGGGCGCAGCGACGACGAGCGCCGCGTGTGGCAGGAGCTGCTCGAGCGCTACCCGTCGAGCGTGTACGCACCTCGAGCTCGACAGCGACTCGGGGCGCTCGGTGCCGGCGAGTAACCGCGCGGCGTGGCTGGCCACGCTCGCCCTCTTCGTGGTGCCCGCCGCGCGGGCAGAGCCGAACGGTGATGCACCGGCAGGCGCGGAGCCGCAGCGCGCCGGTACCGCCTCCCTAGTGCTCGTCGGTGAGGGCACGCAGGCGGAGCTCGGCGCGCTCCTCTTCGAGTTGCTCGGACGCCAGGGCGTGACGGCGGAGCTCTCTCGCGTCGAGCGCTTCGACCGCGCCCTCTTGTTCGACGCTCCCGCGGAAGGCGATCGCGTCGACGTTTTCATCGTGCTCGGCAAGGGTGGGGCGCGCCTCTACTTTCGCGGGCCCGGCGGCGAGCGTTTCCTCCTGCGCAAGCTCGCACTGCCGAACGGGCTCGATGCGGTCGGCAAGGAGGCGATCGGTCAGGTCGTCGAGTCCTCGACGCTGGCGCTCCTCCGCTCCTCGGAGGCCGGCGTCGATCGCGCCCAGGCGAGCGCCGAGGTCGAGCGCGACGCCAAAGACGACGCCGCCCTCGCCGCCGCGGCGTCCACCCCCGTCGAACCCGTCGCGGCGGCGCCCGCTCCTACGGCCACCTCGCCGGCCACTCCCGCACCGAAGCACGCGGCGTCGTACGCCTTCGAGGTCCTGGCGCGCTACTCGCTGCTCTACGCGGGCCCCGACATCGGCGTTCTGCACGGCCCGGGCATCGCTCTCGGCTTCACGCGCCGAACGAATTTCCAGCTCTCGCTGCGCGCGCTCGTCGAGCGGCGATTCGATCGCGACATCCACGCCGACGGATTCACCGCGGGCATGGCCGTCACCTCGCTGCGCGGCAGCGCCGGCATCGGCCTGGTCTTCGGCGGCATCCACACCGTGGCGCTCTCGTTGGGCGCCGGTGTCGACTTCGTCGCCGTTTCGCCCGAGCCGAGTAGCGATCCGACGCTCACGCTGGCCGAAGCGGGGACCCACCACGTGCCCCTCCTACGACCGGAGATCGGCTACGAGCTCACCCTCGGCGCCCTCGCCCTCGCGGCAGGCGCTTTCGCCGACGTTTCGCTCTACGACACCCACTACGACGTCGCGGAAAACGGCACCGTCACACGCGCGGCCGAGCCGTGGGCGGTACGACCCGGGGCAGGGGTGAGCGTGGGGGGACGCTGGTAGCGGGCGGCCCGGCGTAGCGGGCGGCCCGGCCTAGCGTGCTCGCCTCGATCAATCGAAACAGGCGTAGCCGTAGACGTACCGGCTCTCGATCGAGCCGTCGCCGCCGTAGTCGATGTCGTATCGGATCGGGTTCAGCTGAGCGGCGTCGTAAATCGTCGTCTCGTGGCGATCGAAGTCGCCGTCGCCGTCGTCGTCGAAGTCCTGCGCAACGAGCAGCGCACTGGGCGTGTACTCGTAGGTTCGGACCTCGCTCCGGTCGATGTCACCGTCGCCATCGTTGTCTTCTTCGGAACTGAAAAGCTCGCCGGTCTCTCCGTACCGGTAGCGCCGGGTCATGTCGACGTCGCCGTCGCCGTCGGAGTCGAATGTCCAATTTTCCACCAGCAGATCGGCGTTGTAGAACCAGGTTTCCAGCGCATCTACGGTGCCGTCGGCGCCGTTGTCCTGCGACCGCGTCTCCGGGTAGCCCTCTTCCTCGAAGGTGTAGATGATGCGGATGTCGGGCATCCCATTCATGTCGTTGTCCACGTCGGCCTGAATCACGTCGCGGCCGTCGTTCGTGAGCTCCCAGCGGCGATCCACCGCGCCGTCACCGTTGTCGTCGTAGTCGGACCGGATGCCGAGACCGTCGGTGTCGTAGTAGTGCGTCTCGAGGTAGTTGATCGTGCCGTCGACGCCATCGTCGCGCGAGTTCGTGAGCAGGTTTCCTCGGGTGTCGTACACGTTCACGACGAGAACGTCGGACGTGCCGTCGCCGTCGTTGTCCTGCTCGCGCGTGAGTTCGCGATCGGCGGCGTCGTACGTGTGGGTGTCCAGGTAGTCAGCGCTCCCGTCGCCGTCGAAATCGAACGACTTCGTAAGGACGTTGCCGCGCTCGTCGTACGTGAAGTCCTCGCTGGACATCACCGAACCGTCCGCCTCCTGGTACTCGCGGTGGCACCAACCAGGGTGCCTCACGCCCTCCACGCCTCCCTGACCGCCCTCGCCGCCCTGCGCGGTGTCGCCGCCACTTGCCCCGCCAGAGCCGCCATTTCCTGCGGATCCGCCGCCCTCGCCGCCCCGCCCGGCGTTGCCCCCGCCGGAACCACCACCGACGCCAGCGCCTGCGCCATTGCCGGCATCGCCACCGCTCGCCTTGCCGCTTGCGCCCCCGCTGCCGCTGCCACCCTTGCCCGCGCCGCCGCCAGTGCCGCCCGCTGCGCCCGTACCACCCGTCGCCGCAGACGACCCTTCGCCTGGGTCAGTCCCCACGCCGTCCGACGTGCACGCGGAAAGCGCTCCGAGCGCTCCGAGAAAGGTTCCGAGCAAGAATTGTCGCCTCACACTCCACCTCCATCCGCGAGAAAAGGTAGCAGGAGTTCCAATCACGGCCCGCCCACGCCACCCTCACCGCCAACCGCCGCCCCTTCGCCCCCATGCCCCGATTCACCGACGAAGCCGCCACTCCCCGATCCGTCGGAACCCGCACCTCCGCCGTCGTCGCACTCGTTGCCCGAGCCGCATCCGAACTCGCACACCTCGACCACCTCGGGTCCGCAGGATAGTGGAGGCGGTGTCGAGGCGCAGGGGTAGAGGGTGCCGCGCTGCGTGACGCGCAATAGGACCCCGTCCTGGCAGTATTGACGGAAGAAGCACTCGGAGACGCACATCGGCGTGCCCTTGCCGCCGGACCCTCCCGATGCGCCGGACCCTCCCGACGCGCCGGACCCTCCCGATGCGCCCGACCCTCCCGACCCACCTCTCGCCGAGACGCCGGCAGCGCCCAGGCTGGTGTCGCGTGAGACTTCACCGCAGCCGCTTGCGGCTAGCGCGATTGCCGCCAGGCATTGACCCAAGCCGCGCACCCTGTCGAATCCCATGCCCGCTGCGCTGCAACTAGCGGACCAGGGGCCGAGCCCGATTTTCAGCCCCTTTCGCACGCCCCGGTGCGTCGCGGACCCTCCAGTTGGCTCATGGTGGCACGGGCGAGGGTGCTCGCCGGTGGCCATTTTGTTGATTCGCCCGCTTGCGCAACCGAATCGAAGCGGTCATGAAATATATACACTTGTAAGCTCGTATTTACATTCGAGCCATGAACCTCAGACTTTGGGACAGTGTGGCTGGAATTCCCGCGCGGTGGGCGGGGGTCCTGGCTGGGGCCTTGGTGCTCACCGCAACGCAGGGCGCATCCGGTGGAGCGGAGCACAGGAACGAGATCTTTCTTTCCGTGTCGGCGCAGTCGGGCCGGGGAAAGGTTCGCTGCGGCGTCTACCAGCGCGGCGGGTGGCTCAAGCGCACGGTGAAGAACTCCTCGGCGTCGTTCCAGGGGACCGTTGCCACCTGTCGCTTCGCCGATCTTCAGCCGGGAACCTACGCCGTCGGCGCGTATCAGGACGAAAACTCGAACGGCAAGTTCGATCGCAACTGGGCCGGCCTGCCCAAGGAACCTTGGTGCGTCTCGCGCGGACCTCGCGGCACGGTGGGCCCGCCGTCGTTCGATGCAGCGATGTTCACCGTCGGTGAAGGCACCGTGCGCCTGCACTGCGCTGCGCGATAGCAGACTAGAGCGTATCTCAGCTCCGCGCATCTGCAGCACCCCGAGCGCGAGCGCGCGCGAGCACCACCCGTCACGCGCCCCGGTGTCGGTGATGACGCCGCTCGCATCTGCGCATGGTCATTTGTTCGGGGCACTCGACGTCGCCCGCGTCGCTGCGCTAAAGGAAAGCGAGTCGGCGCGGTTGCCCCACGGGCGCTCTTCAGGGACGGAGGGTGTGGCAAGGGGGGCGCACCGCGCCATGGAGGGATCACGCCATGACGCAGGGAATTCTAGCGATCAACGTTGAAGCCGACGAGGTCATCGCGCCGGGGAGGTCTATCGAGCTCTCGCTCAGCGCTCCGGTCGAAGCGCGCGCCGCGCAAAGCTCGATCTTCGTCACCCATGCAGGGAAAACAGTGCCAATACGGGTGGAACTCGCGCAGCGCGGCCGCGTCGTTTGGGTCCACCTCCCCGACCCCTTGTATGGCGCCTGCGAGCTCGGGGTAAGCGAACTCATCAGCAGATCTGGCGAACGGCTCGTCGCCAAATACCGCCGAACTTTCGTCGTCGTCCCCATCTCAGGAGTCGTCGCGAAGGAGCTCCGGGTCGAGCACGCCGTCCGGCTGGTCATCGACGACTTGCACGTGCTGAGGTTGCCGGCTGGGACCTCCTCTCCAACCGGTCACGTCGACGTCGTGAAGGCGGTGCACCGCACGAAAGGTACTCCCGTCGAGCTCGCGTTCGACGAGCGCGGCAATCGCGTCGACATCGAACGTCGCCTCGCGGAGCTCGCCAAGCGGCGCGCTGAGCGGTACGGCAAGATCCACGAGACGCTGTTCGAGCGCCTGGCTCAGGCGAAACCGAGTGAGCGCCACCCGGTCGTCGTCTGGCCACGGCTCGAATTGCCGCCGGCCCCCTACGAGAAGCCGGCCGATCGGCGCTCGACCGAGCCTCCGGCGGGCGAGAAGCGGCTGCTCGCTCAAGTGCAGAAAGCGTCCACGGCGCTGCACGCCGTACTCAAGCGCTCGAAAATCAAGTGCGAAGCGCGGCGCGGCGCTACGACGGGTTTGCCCTGCCTGAGAGCAACCGCCACGGCCGACCAGATTCGGCGTCTTTCCGATCATCAGGCCGTCGGCGCGATCCTGTTCGACGACACGAGCGCGGTCACCGACCTCGGGGATTCGATCAACGTTGCCCGCTCCGATCGAGCGCACCTGGCGGGTTTCGATGGAACGGGGATCCGGGTCGCGGTGTGGGAAGAAGGCCCCAGCGTCACGACGAATCTCGTTTTTGCCGGTCGCTTCACGACCTCACCTGCTGCAAGCAACCACGCGCGACTCACGAGCGCCGTCGTCAAGAACACCGAGGCCAACTTGCCGCACGGCCACGCGCCCGACTGCGACCTCTATTCGGCGAATACCTTTGGAACGGATGCCCTGCGCTGGGCCGTGCGGGATCAGCACTGCACGGTGGTCAGTCAGAGTTTCCACCGCTCCAGCGAAGCGAGCGGCTCCGCCCTTCAGTCGGACGATCTGCTCAAGGACTGGCTCGCGTTGCGCTGGCCCTACCCGACCATCCTGCAAGCTGCGGGAAATTTCTGGCTTGGAGATTCGGACGGCATCAGCCCTCCCGAGGATGAGTTCGTGAATCACAAGGGCTACAACTCGCTCGCCGTCGGCAATCACAACGACAACGCGAACGCTATGTCCGGCGACTCGGTCTTCCGCAATCCGACGACGACGCACGGCGACCGCGAGCTTCCCGAAATCGCGGCGAACGGAACGACCGTCTCGGCCAACGGCCAAACGATGTCGGGCACGAGCTTCGCTGCGCCCGCTGCGGCGGGCGTGGCGGCCCTGCTGCAGGATGTCGACGGCGTCCTGTGCTCCTGGCCGGAAGGTTGCCGCGCCATTCTGCTGGCATCGGCGGGCAGAAATGTCCGGGACGGTACCTGGTGGCAAGACGTCGTGAGTCGCACCGAAGCGCGCGATGGGGCCGGCGCCGTGGATGCGATGGAGGGCGTCAGAATCGCGCAACAGCGCCGCTTTGGCGGGGCGCCGGCCACACGCCGCGGCTGGGACGTGGGTACCCTGTCCTCGTCGGTCGTCGGCTCCGATCGACTCGTGACATTTCGCTACCGCGTTTCGGTACCGAGCCTGCTGTTCAGCCCGACCGTGAAGGTGGCCCTGGCGTGGGATAGCGCCGTCACGTCGTCGGGCGACACGGCCACCGCGTCGACCTTGACCGTCGATCTCGATCTGCTGGTGCGGGACAGCGCCGGCGTGCATGTCGCGGCGTCCGCCTCGTGGGACAACAGCTACGAAGTCGTCGAGTTCGCCGCAAGGCGAGGCGAGACCTACGAGATAGTCATTCGCCGTTGGTCGGGCACGGACAGCGTGTGGTACGGCGTCGCGTGGACGGTGACGGGGTTCACCTTGTTCGAGGCCTTCGACCGCGAGATGCTCGAACTAGCAAGAGAGCTTCCGCGTGCCAGGGTGCGAGATCCGGAGCTGTAAGCGATTCTCGCCGAAGGACTCATAACTCTCGTTCGAGGCGCTTGCAGACGGTTTCGAGAACCTGGAGTCGGGCGCCGCGCTTGTCGTCCGCAGCGACCAACGAGAACGGAGCGTATTCGGTGCTGGTCCGCTCGATCATCTCGCTCGCGGCGGCTTCGTACAGGTTTTCGCGCAGGCGGTTGCGGTAGTCCTCGGGCGTGATCTTGTGTTGTTTCCAGGGCTCTTTCCCGCGTTCCTCGAAGCGGCGAAGCTGCTCGGCCGACGTGATGTGGAGCCAGAACTTCACGAGCAGGATGCCGTCGTCCGTGAGCTGGCGCTCGAACTCGTTGATTTCCTGGTAGGCTCGCGACCATTCGTCGTGAGTCGCGTATCCCTCGACGCGCTCCACGAGCACGCGCCCGTACCAGCTGCGATCGTAAATGGTGATGCGCCCGCGGCGCGGCAGATGCCGCCAGAAGCGCCAAAGGTAGTGGTGCGCCCGTTCCTCGTCGGTCGGCGCCGCTACCGGGATCACGCGATACTGCGCGGCGTCGAGTGCTCGCGTGAGCCGGCGGATGGCGCCGCCCTTGCCCGCGGCATCCGGCCCTTCGAACACGATGATGGCGCTTCTCCGCTTGCGGGCGAGCTTTGCCGCGAGTTGATGCAGCTGCGCCTGGAGCTTGCCCATCCTGGTTTCGTACTCGCGTGGCTCGACGCGCGTTACGAAATCGAGTCTGTCCAAAATGGTGTGCGGATTCTCGATCGAGGGTTCGGGCTCCGGGGTGCGCGAGGTCAGTGGCGCGGCAAGCAGCTCCTCCACGACCTCGAGCAAGCGGCGCGCCGCCGTGACGTCGCGATAGCGCGGGTCCGCGGCTTCGACGACGGTCCAGGGAGCGCGGCTGGTGCTGGTCTCGCGCACGGCTTCGGTCGACACGCTTCGGTAGCGCCCGTAGTGCTCGAGCCGTGCCCATTCGTGCTCCTTGATCAGAAAGCGCGAGCCACGCTTGGTGAAGAGTGCCTTCAGGCGCCGCCTCTGCTGCCGCTTCGAAAGGTGCAGCCAGAGCTTGACGAGCACGACGCCGTCGTCGGTGAGCGTGCGCTCGAAGGCGGCGATGCGTGCGAGGTCACGCGCGAAATCCGCTCCTTTCGAGCGGCGCTCGGCGCGGTCGAGGATCGGGCGCGTGTACCAGCTGCCGAGGAACACTCCGATGCGACCGCGGGGAGGCAGCCAGCCAAAGTAACGCCAGAACTCGGGGCGCTCGCGTTCGTCTTCGTTCGGTGGTGTGTAGGTTTCCGTCACCAGGTAGCGCGCGTCCAGCCATTCGTTCAGGCGATTCGCGGTCTCCGCCATGCCGCCGACACCGTTCAGCAAGACCACGACCGAAAAGCTCGCTCGCTCGAGCGCCGCCTGCGCCTTGAGCAACCGGGTTCGAAGCTCGGGGAGGAGCGCCTCGTACTCGGCCTTGTCGAGTGCTCGCCCGAGCTCGGCGGTTTCGAACATCACTCGAAATTGAAGTTCACGATCACGAAGACGGGCAGGAAACCGTTCTTGGCGATGTTCACCAAGCCGAGCTGTAGGCCCTTGTTGAGGCGCTCGGCGTAGTTGACGATCCCAAACTGGAGCCCGGTGACTTCCTTCGCGTAGTTGAAGGCCCAGCCGAGTTGCGCGCCCTTGAAGTGGCCGCCGGTCAGGCTGACGAGGCCCAGCTGGGCACCGGCCTGCTCGCCGCCTTCGGTCCAGTTCACGAGTCCGAGCTGCACGCCCTTCATGTCGGACTTCAGCCGATTGAGCCCGAGGAACGCGAAGTCGAACCCTTTCAGGGTCGTGTTGTAGCCGTAGAATAGGTTGAGCCGCACGCCGGCGATGCCCTCGGAGTTCGGCACGATCTGGATCGGATCGACCACGCCGGCGCTGAACGGGCTCTCCGCCGCGGCGGAGGCCGCGATGAAAGAGACCCCGAGCGCCACGAACCCGGACATGCAGCGAGAGAAACGCATTTGACCTCAGCCCTCTTTTCGCGCGAAAGATCGCGCGGTCCCGTGGGATTCGTCAAGAACTTCCTTTTGACCGCGCTCGGATTCCTGCTGGTGATCCTCGTGCGCGGTGCCGTCCTCCCGCACGTGCCCGGGGTAATCGAAACGCGCACCGCGAGCCTCGTCGCATCGCGCCGGTCGTGCAGCATCCTGTTCCTGGGGCCGAGCTACGTCGGCAACATGATCGAACCGAAGGCCTTCAACGCCGAGGCGAAGCGCATCGGCTTCAACGCGACGGCGTGCAAGTACGGCACGGAAGCCTTCAAGGGCTACGAGCTTCGCCTATGGATCGAGCGCCTGCTCGCTCACGACTGGCCCCGGTTGAAGGTCGTCGTCATCGACATCACGCTCGGCGATACCATCGGCTTCAACCCGGACAATTGGTTCAAGCCGCGCACGCTCGAGTGGCACACCGCGTCTGCGGTGCCGTGGCTCTTCAACTACTACCGGAAACGCGCGCCCGGCCGCGCCCCGGAGCACGCGCGCCTGTTCGTCAGCCACCTGGAGCACGTCGCGGCTCACTACCTGGAGATCGGCCAGGGCACCGAGGCGCTCGACCGGCTGCGCGTCATGGAGCGCCTGGTCCCCGCCGTGGCCCGTGAGGAACCCGCGGTCGATGCGAAGCGCTCGGTCCGCGAAGCCAAGGCCAAGAAGAACCTCAAGGGCGCCGCGTACGAACAGCAGGTGAAGAAGCTCGCTGCGTCGAAGAAGAAGCGCGCGTTCGGGCCGAGCCAGTGGCCGCTCGAGCTTCGCGACGTCGTCCGTCAGCGCGGCGCCGAGGCCTACTTCCTGCTCGCTCCCGTCCTCTATTCGCGGGCGAAGCCGAGCGCGGCGGCCGCGGGTCCCGATCGTCTCGTGCTCTTGGATTTCAACGACCCGGAGCGCTACCCGGAGCTCTATGCCGAGAAAGTCCGCGGCAATACGAGCCACCTGAACCGCGCGGGCATCCCCCTCTATTCGAAGATCCTTGCCCGGAAGCTCTACCGGCAGTCGCGGCGCGCACGATGATCTTCACCCAGCCGGTCTTCTTCCTGTTCTTTGCCGTCACGTTCGGCGTCTTCTGGGCGTTGCGCGGGGAGCGTGCACGACGGGTGTGGCTACTCGTCGCGAGCTACTTCTTCTACGGCTACTGGGACTACCGCTTCCTCGCGCTCATTCTCGGCTGCACGGTGTTCGACTACACCGTCGCCCTCTGGCTCCCTCGCGTCGACGCTCCGGCGAAGCGTCGCCTGTTCATCGTGGCGAGCCTTTGCGCGAACCTCGGAGTTCTCGGCCTCTTCAAGTACTATAACTTCTTCGTCGACTCGGCGTCGGAGCTCTTGCGCGCCGTCGGCCTGCCGCGTTTCGACGCCACGCTGAAGCTCGTGCTGCCGGCCGGCATCAGCTTCTTCACGTTCCAATCGATGAGCTACACGATCGACGTCTACCGGCGCGAGATCGAGCCGCGGCGAAACTTCATCGATTTCGCCACGTTCATCGCCTTCTTCCCGCAGCTCGTCGCCGGCCCGATCGTCCGCGCCAAGACGTTCTTGCCGCAGTTCGACACGCCGCGCCGCTTCGCCGACGTGGCGGTTCGCCAGGCGCTGTATCTCTTTGCCGTCGGCTACTTCAAGAAGGCGTGCGTCGCCGACAACATCGCGAGCGTCATCGATCCGCTCTTCAGCCAGCCGACGGCGTTTCACGCGGCCGATCGCGTCCTCGGCGCGGCGCTCTATTCCGTGCAGATCTACTGCGATTTTTCCGGCTACACCGACATGGCCGTCGGCGCGGCGATGCTGCTCGGCTACGAGCTCGCGAAGAACTTCGACGCGCCGTACCTGAGCCGGAACCTTCGCGAGTTCTGGCAGCGCTGGCACATCAGCCTTTCGAGCTGGCTTCGCGACTACCTCTACATTCCGCTCGGCGGCAACCGCGGCGGACCGTGGGGCGCCAGCCGGAACCTCATGATCACCATGCTCCTCGGTGGGCTGTGGCACGGGGCCAACTGGACGTTCTTGCTCTGGGGTTTCCTGCACGGCCTCGGCCTGGCGGTGCACCGGCTTTGGACCGCGCGCGTGGGGGGTGGGGGTGCGCTGCTTTCAGGCTCGCCCCGGCTCGCGACGATCCTGTCGACGGCGTTCACGTTCTTCTGGGTCGCCGCGTGCTTCACCATCTTTCGCTGCGCCGACATCGGCACTGCGTTCCGATTCTTCGTGGGGCCGGTCGCCCGTGCCGAAACGCTGCGCCTGGCGCCGGACCTCTGGCTAATCCTCGCGTTTCTGGGCGTCGCCCACTTCCTCTTCAAGCGTTACGCACAGGATCTACGCGCCTTCGTCGCGCGCGTTCCCGATCTGGCGTTCTATCCGGCGCTCGGCGCCATCGCGGCAACGCTGCTCTACTTCACGCCGCTCTCGGCGGAACCGTTCATCTACTTCCAGTTCTGACGCACACCACCGGTCGTCCCCGCGGTTGCTCCCGTGCCGTTGCCAGCTCACGCCGGAGGCGGTGGCGGCGGTGGCGGCGGCGGCACGGGGACCGGCGGCGGCGGCGCACCCGACATCGGCGGCGGGGGAGGATCGGGCAGCATCACCTCCTGAACGCAGGAGGAGAGATCGAAGAAGATGAACTCGAGCGCCTTGATCTGCGGGGACATCGGCGTGGCGGCACAGCCGCCGGGATACGGCGTGTCCGGGCTCGACGTGTCGCCCCCCGTCATGGTCCCGTTGTCGTTCACGGCCGCGCCGATGTGCAGATCGGTGTCCACCACGCGCCCGCACTGGAGCTCTGGCGCCACGCCCACCGGCGTGTTGAAGGTCATGTACTGGAGCGCCGGGTTGTCGTCGTCCTGCTCGTTCACCGGGATCGAGATCCAATCCTGGGTCGGAGCGATGGCGGTCCTCATCGATGCGCGCGCATCCTGGATCGGGAGTTCGCCGCGCACGGGCGTGGCGCCGACGTTGACGAGCCAGTCGGCGAGCGCCGCGCCCTTGGGAAAGGTGGTGTTGATGATGCCGAGCGCCGGCGACTCGGGGTCATCGCCGCCGGGGCTGAAGTCCGCGGTGCCCTGAAACTCGGCTGAGCCGTTCGTGAGCCAGGCGTAGTGGTAGTGGGTGAGAAACGCGCGGCCGCCGTTGTCGACGTAATCTTGGAGGTTGGCGACGTACGGATCCTTGGGCGGCGTGTCGTCAGCGCCTTCGCACGAGAACATGACGATGTCGTAGCCCCGCATTTTCAGCGGATCGCTCCAGAGCGTGGTCGCCAGACTGAGATCGACCCCGGGCGTCATGCTGGTGGCTCCTGCGCTGTCGCGCATGCCCGTCATGCCGGGGACGCCACCCGCGTAGAGATGGATGCGCCCGGTGCCGGTGTCCGTGGTCACCTCTTCGCGATCGAGGCCGATACGCGGGATGATGCATTCGAGAGCATCCGAGCCGCCGGTGGTGATGGCGATCAGCGGGATGTGCCCTTCCGCTTGGTTTCGCGGCAGGCGCATGACCTCGGGATCGTCGACGGGGTTATCGACGCAGCCGGTGACGCTCGGAATCGTCACCTGGCGCCGCCAGCGGCCGACCTGCATGACGAGCGGAATGTCGGTGCCCGTCGGGACGCCTTCCAAACGGAAGCGGCCGGCCGCATCGGTGAGCGCGATCGCGATCGGCTCCCCGGAGAGGTTCGAGAGGCACGCCTCGCAGGTGGCGCCCGTCGGAATGGGCTCGAGGGCGGCGTTCGGAACGTAGACGAACACGTTGTAGAGCGGGTTCACGCCGGCCGGGTCGTACACCGTCCCCGTGATGGCGGTCGTCACGCCCGCGGTCGGGCACGTTTCGACGTTGCATTGGATCCCGGTGCAGCCCACGATCTTGCTGCCCGGGCAGACCCCTGGGATGCCCTCACCGCCACACACCGCGCCGCCGGGACACTCCCCGCAGTCGAGCGCGCCGCCGCAGCCGTTGCCGATGACGCCGCAGTACTGCCCCACCGGGAGCGGGCAGGTGAGGGGGACGCAGGCCGGATCGCCACACACGCTGGGGATGCCCGTGCCGCCGCAGGTCTCGGGAGCCACGCAGTCGCCACAGTCGAGCCCACCGCCGCAACCGTCTCCGATCGCGCCGCAGTAGGTGGTGTCGCCCTCGGTGCAGGAGGTTCGAGCCAGGCAGCTCGGGCCGCCCTTGCAGAGCCCCTTCTCGCAGGTCCAATCGCCTTCACAAACCGGGCAGGTCATCGTTCCGAGGCATCCGTTGCCCACCGTCCCGCAGTATTGGCCGCCCGGAGGCGTGCAGGAGAGGGCGGTGCACGCGTCGTTCGTGCCTCCGTCCACGTCGATCTGCGGACCCGTTCCCGCGAGCGGTCCGGCCCCTGACGTGCCGCCCACGCCGCCCGCGCCGCTCGACATGCCGGCTTGCCCGGCCACCGCCGCACCCCCGGTACCGGCGCCCAGCGAGCCGCCCGTGCCCGGCACCGTCATCTCCGGGCTTCCGCCGCAGCTCGCGCCGACCAGCGACAAAGCCCACGATCCAAGGACAATCCACGCGCGGGACGCGATTCGCTTCGACACCGGGAGGCTCCTCTTTCCCGACCGCTCGAAGGGGGCTCGGCGCGGTTCTGTACCCGAGGCAGCCCGTCTCAGGCGGGCGGCACCACTATAGTGGTGGCTCGCTCGCACTTTGGGTCACCTTTTCTCACACATTTTTGGGGGGGTCGAACGACACCCCGATCGTTCAAAGCCGCGAGCGAGCCCGACTCGCGCCGAGCACCAAGAGGACCATCAACGCGAGGGCGCCGCTCGGACCGGCGGTTCCCGTCGTACGAACGCTGCAGCCGCCCGCGGAACCGACGCCGGGACTCCACGATCCGGATGCGCCCGCCCCTCGGCAGCTGAACGTGAAGTCGACCGGCGCCGAGGCAATGACGGTCCCGTCGACCTTGCCGAGAAACCGGAGCGTGTGTTTTCCCGGCGAGATTTCGTCGCCCGCGGGGCAGGTGACCGCGTAGTCGAAAGCGACCGTGCGCGGATCCACGAATTCGTGCTCACCGAAGCCGTGGACTTGCTCGCCGTCGATCTCGATGCCGAACCGGAGCGCGTCGGCCCACGGCGCGGAGGCGTCCGAGAGCGAGAGCTCGAAGCGGTTGTGCGTGATCCAGTCGATGCGAGTCACGTCCCGGCACTCGCCGTCCTGACCGAGGTACACGACCTCGGGACCGAGCGTTCGTCCGAGCCATGCCACGGCACCGAGCTCGTCGGGTAGCGGCACCTCGTCCGTCAGCTCGAACGTCGCGCGCACGCTTCCCTCGGTGAACGAAGCGGGTTCCGCATCGCACGTCTGAGCGGCCGACGCGATGACGTACGTTCCGGGAACGGGATCCGTGATCAGAACCCGGAGGGCGTCGCGCGTGTGCGGAACGATCTCGAAACCGCCGTCCGTGGCGCGCGCAACGACAACCGTCAGCGCCGGATCGTGGGGAAGCATCGCATAGCCGGTGCCGTCGTACGACTCGGTCCAAACGCTCACACCCGTATCGGCCAGGTTCAGTGGGAAGGTCGAGCCCGGAACGTAAACGCGAACGTTCACGCACGGCTCCGGCAGCGTCGGCGGAGGAAGCGGTTCGCACGCGCTCGCGTCCGGAACGTGCGCTCCGACGAGCCCCATCAGGAAGCCCCCACAAAGTCCCGCTCGACGCAGTGCGGGCACAAGCTGGCACAAGCGAGTCATCTGCCCGGAAGACAGCAACCCCCATGCCATCTGGGTTTCTGGGCGTCGTGCGCTGCGGCTCGTCTCGAGGTGCGCCGCAGTCTCGACCCGCCGAGTTCACGCGCTGCGCACGCTGCCTACGTCCTCGCACACGCGCCTACTCGAGCGCCCAAATAACACCAAATGAGCGTGGGACGTTCACGGCGGACGCGCCGTAAGACCACAGATGCTGAAGGCGCCACGTGGTAGCCTTCGAGGTTCGGCTTCTTTGGCGATTGGGCGAGGTAGGGACATGCATCGTCGGCGGATATTGTGGCCTGTGCTTGCGGGGTTCGTGGTCGTCCTGCATGGCGCGTGCGGTGGGGACGACTCAGCGTCGAGCGGAGGGAGCGGGGCGACGGGGGGAAAGGCGGGGGCCGCTGGATCATCCGCTTCAGGAGAAGGCGGCGAGAGCGGTGATGGCGCGGGGACTGGGGGTAAGGCGAGCGCAGGCAGTGCGGGCGTCGGCGGTTCGGGCGCGGGCAGCGGAGGTGCTGCCGGACGTGGCGGCTCGGCGGGCTCCGGAACGAGCGGCGGGGCCGGCACCGGGGCGAACTGCACGATGCCGGAGGATCTCCCGACACCGATCCAGACGTCGGTCGACGCGGCTCCGGTTTGCATGGCCGAGGCCGCGTGCGGTGGAGACCTAGACGGAACCAGCTGGGCGTATCTCGACGTCTGCGTCGACCAAGATGTCGTCTTTGCCGAGACGTACGCGGAGTGTCCGGGCTCGCAGTTGAACGGGATCGGCGACCAGGCGGTGTCGGGCACGCTTTCGTTCGAAGGCGGCGTCGCGACCCATCGCGCCACCATCACCGGCACGGGCGTTTTTCAGATCCCCGTCGAGTGCCACGCCTGCAACTGCAAAGACTTTCAGGAAGTCACCTTGTACAACCAAGGCGTCTCGGCCTTCTGTTACGAGGAGTGCTACCCCGACTACAGCTGCCGCTGCCTCATCGACTTCGAGGTCGAGATCGATGAATCAGGGACCTATACCGGGTCGGGCTCGACGCTCACCATGGAGGGCGGCCGCACCTACGACTATTGCGCCTCGACGGATGGGCTCTCACTGACTGAAACGGGCACCCCGCCGCTCCTCCCCGGCACCGCCTCGCTCGTTCCGCCGTCCGCCCTCGACACACCCGAGGTCTGCGACGGGGTCGACAATGACCATGACGGCACCATCGACGACGATCCGGTGGACTGCCCGCCCGCCTGTAACCGCCAGGGAGAGTGTGCCGACGTGGTGGAACGGTGCGTCGGCGCCTGGACCTGCGAGTACTCGTCCGAGCGTCTCGAGACCGGGGACGAGACATTGTGCGACGGCCTCGACAACGACTGCGACGGCGAGGTCGACGAGGGGCTCACCGGCTGCACCGAGATCTGCGACGGTCTCGATAACGACAACGACGGCACCATCGACAACAACCCCACCGATCCCGCCTGTCCGATCAACCGCGGCGTCTGCGCGGACGGCGTCGACAAGACGTGTCGAGGCACGAGCGGCTGGGAGTGCAACTACGATTCCGCCGCGTACAGCCCGGTCGAGACGGATTGCGACGGTCTCGACAACGACTGCAACGGCATGGTCGACGAGGGCTGCGACTGCTCCACCGGTCAGAGCAAGATGTTCATCTTGCGAAAAGGGACGACGGACGCGGGCATCGTCCGCGCGAACCTCGACGGCTCGAGCCCGGAGCTGATCCTACCCATCCCGCAGCTCTACGTGTTCGACATCGCGGTCGACCCGGTGAACGAAAAGCTCTACCTCTACGATTTCGGCACCGAGACTCTCGATCGGGTGAACCTCGACGGTACGGCGCGCGAGCCCGTGTGGTCCGGACAGACGCAAATGTTCGCGATCGAGCCCGGGGCTCCGCAGCGCGGTTTCGTCGAGAACTACATCTCCAACATCGCGTCGTTCGAACTCGCCACGCCCCTCGCCGCGACGACCATCATCCAGCCCGCTGCCGTCGTGGGTTTCGCCATCGATTCGATCAATCAGCAGCTTTACTGGTCGGATCACAGCGGCAGCTGGCCGAGCGGGATCATGCGCGCGAACTTCGACGGCTCGAACCCCTTGCCCGTGTTCGGCTCGCCGATCTTCTACCCCACCACCCTCGCGGTCGATCCGCTCGGGCGGCGCCTCTACTACAACGACGGCCTCGGCACCCACAGCGTCGGGCTCGACGGTCAGGGCGATCGGCTCGACTTGCCCGTCTCGGGGCAAAACGCGGCGCCGGTCGACGCGGCGCTCGATCTCGGTGCCGGCAAGATGTACGTGACCGAAGAGGGTTCGGACACGGTTCGGCGAGCGAACCTCGACGGCACGAACGTCGAGCCGCTCATGAGCGGTGCGGTCGTCGAAGCGCCGGAGGCGATTGCCCTCTACCTCTGCAACTAGGGAGAAGCGTGCACATGCGACATTTCGGGGTGTTCTTGGCAATCGCGGGGATCGTGGTCCTCGCTGCCGGTTGCGGTAACGAGCCCTCCGGCGGAGGCGGCGGCACGGGCGGCTTCGCCGGCAGCGGCGGCGGCGGTGGAACGGCGGGAGTCATGCTCGGTTGCAATCCCGCGACCTATTGTGGTGATTCCGGCTTCCTGTGCGGCGTGCACGCCGTCTCCGCTTGCGGCGAGGTGGACTGCGGCGCCTGCCGCTACGTCGGCGCCCAGGGCTCGGGCTTCGGCGACATCACGGCCGCTGCCGACGGCAGCATCCACGTGGTGCTCGCCGACACCGGGGTCATCACCTACGGCCGCGCGAGCGAGAGCGGTCTCGACGAGGTCGAGGTCGCGACGGACGGCGCGGGCGACTCGGCGGGTATCGCCGTCGCGGCCGACGGAACGGTCCACATCGCTTACCACTCGAGCAGCGGGACCGCGCACGCCAAGAGGCTCCCCGGCTCCGCGTCATGGGCGGTGAACCCGGCCGGCGAAGGCGGCGAAAGCCTCTCGATCGCGGTCGACGCGGCGGGCAACGCCCACATCGTGGTGGTCGGCGAAGATCCGGTGACGCGCGGCATGCGCTTGCTTCACATCACGGAAAGCGGCGGCACGTACACGGAGGAAACCGTCCCCGACGCGATGCCGATCGGTCCCGCCTCGCTCGGCCGCGGCGCGGACGGCTCGATCGTGCTCGTCTCGCGCGTCGGCATCATGGATCTAGCGGTGTTCGATCTCGAGGACGGTAGCTTCGTTCGCGACACCGCGTTCCCGACGCTCGACGATCAACCCGCCGAGTCGTCGGTCGCGGTGGCGTCCGACGGAACCGTGGAGGTGCTGGCACTGCTCGGCAACTACACGCTGCTCAGCGGCTCGAAGCTCGTGCGGCTCACGCGTGGCGGCAGCGCCTGGACGGAGAGGCCCGCGGCGGAAGGCGTCCGGCCCACGCATGGGATCGCGCTCGGAACGGGGATCGGGGATGCGCTCCACCTGGCGTACTTCGCCTATAGCGAGGACGGGTTTTTCTACACGCGCCCCGGGTCGCCGGTGCGCATGGCCATCGACCCGGATTGCGACGACGGTGACGTGCGGATTGCCGTCGACGCCGCCGACCAGCCGCATCTGCTCTACCGCTGCGACTCCGATCCGACGAACTACCTCGCGCCGGTCACGCGCTATTCCGACGAGTACGTGGCGGCCTGCAACGACGCGGCGAGGGCAATTTGCGACAGGGCGTGCGTGTGCGGGTCTCCCGACTGCTGTTACGGCGCCGCGGTCGGCACCAATGGGGCCTGCTATTTCGGGCCGAACAACGAGGGCCACGACCTCTGCGTGCAGGAGGTGTTGTTCGAGCTCTGCGGTGACAGGACCAGGGACGAAGCCGCGATGCTCGCGTGCAAGCCCGCGCTGGAGGCGCCGGCCGACATGTGCGTCGACACGCACTACCCCGTGCCGCAGGTTTGTCTGGACGTGATGAACCCGAGCTTCTGAGCAAACAGGGCTGAAGGCCTTGCCCGTGGTCCGGCCCGAAGGCTGACGTCCCGGCGACAAATTGCCCATAGGCGCTCGGCAGCGAAACGCGGTTGGATTGCCCGACATCGGGAACCCACGTTGGTTTTCCTGGTCACGGCGCTCGTCGCGGTTCTAGGCTCGAGCGAGTCGCTCTGCACACAGAGAGATGGGAGGACGGGATGAAAGAGGATGGGATGAAATACGGACACCGAATCTGTACCGCCTTGCTCGGCGTCGCGCCCGCAATGCTGATCACCTTGCTGTGCACGGGCGAAGCGGAGGCTGCCCCCCCTGTGCTCGAGATTGCGAATGCCGCCAGCTGCACGAATTACACCTATGCCGTCACAGCCGGGCAGGTCTTGGCGCTCAGCGACGACGCCAGGATCCTGACGGACAACAACGGCAACAATGTGAACTGGGCCATCAGTGGCTGCACCGTCGACGGCGGCGGCACCACGGCGTGCATCAACCTGCCCATCAGCGTTCCGGCCAACCCAGCTGCGGATTCGACCTACGTTCAGGCGACCGGAACGGCGAGCATGACCAGCGGCGCTTCTCAGACGCTCACGGTCACAGCCGGGGGCCTGGACGGCAGCGGGTCTCCGACCGTTGCGTGCATCGGCACAGTCGAGTTTCACGTCACCTCCAGTGGCGGCGGTTGGGGTGACCCGCACCTCACCACCGTCGATGGCGTTCACTACGACTTTCAGAGCGCCGGCGAGTTCACGGCGCTGCGCGGTGACAAGGTCGAGATCCAGACTCGGCAGAGTCCGGTGCCGACCGCGACGGTGCCGATCACGAACGAGTACACCGGCATCACGCACTGCGTGTCCATCTACACGGCCGTGGCGGCCAAGTTCGGCTCGACGCGCGTGACGTTGCAACCAAGCCCCGGCGCGGAACCCGACCCGAAGAGCATGCAACTTCGCGTGAACGGCGAGCTGGCGGCGCTCGGCAAGGATCCGCTCATCCTGCGCGCCAAACCCGAGGCAGGGGCGAAGCTGGGCAAGATCGAAGTCACCATCACCCAGCACGCCGAAGGCGTCATCGAGATGACGGACGCGCGCGGCATGCAGCTCGTCGTGACCCCGAAATTTTGGACCTCCCAGAAGGTCTGGTACCTCAACGTCAACGTTTACCAGACCGCCGCGCTGCAGGGCACGATGGGCCGCCTCGGCAAGCGTAGCTGGCTCCCGGCAATGCCCGATGGCAGCTCGCTCGGCCCCAAGCCCGCTTCCGAGAACGAGCGCTACGAGGCGCTGTACGAGAAGTTCGCCGACGCGTGGCGCGTGACGGATGCCACGAGCCTCTTCGACTACGCACCCGGCACGAACACGGCGACCTTCACGCTCCAGGAGTGGCCCCGCAACCATCCGCAGTCGTGCGGCATCGCGGGGCAGACCTCGGTTCAGGCGGTGACGGAACAGGTCGCCGAGGAGGCGTGCGCCAACGTCGCCAACGCCGTTCAGCGCAAGGATTGCACGTTCGACGTCATGATCACCGGCAACACCGGGTTCGCGAAGAGCTACGAGGCCATGCAGGGCTTCCGGCCGCGCGGCTCCGGCTGGTACACCCCCGAGCCGCTTAAGCAGACGCCGCCCGGCAAGTGCCCGCCCGACAAGTGCCCGCCCGACAAGACCCCGCCACCTCCCCCGCCTCCCTGGTGCTGTGGGATCCTCGTCGCGCTCGGGATCGTGCAGCTCCTGCTCCTCGCCTTCCTCGTGAAGCACGTGCTCTCGAATAAGTCGCAGGAGTGAAAGCTCCGGCCGACAAAGCCCACCCCGACGCCGTGCCGACACAAGGCGCCGCAACGGCGCCTTGACTCCCCCCCGCGGCTCGAGTGTACCGTCTCGCCCTCGAGGTCGTTGCGGTGTCCGCTCGTGTTTGGGTGCTGCTTTCGGTCCTCCTGGGCACGGCGCTCCTCGCGCTCGACACGCGTTCGACCTTCTTCACGATGGTGGACGACGCGTGGATCACCGCGCGCTTCGCTGAGCACGCGGCCGAGGGATACGGATTCGTCTACAACGTCGGTGAACGAGTGGAGGGGTTCTCGAACCCCGCCTGGGCCTTCTTTCTGGCCATCGCGCTTCGGCTGGGCATCCACGCCGACCCAGCGATGCTGTACGGCAGCCTTCTCCACGGGCTGCTCCTACCCGGGGCCGCGGCGGGGCTCGCCTGGGCCCTCATCAAAGCTTCGGGCAGCGAAGTGAAGGACCACCGTGTCGTGGCCATCGCCCCGCTGGTGGTGGGCCTGTCACCGCAGGCGGCCTCGATGATCACGAACGGGCTCGAAAGCGCGCAGTGGGCACTGGCAGTCACGGTTGCCCCCACCGTGCTTCTGCTCGCGAAGGACAAACATCGATTTTGGGTGGGCCTGTTGCTCGGCGGGCTTGCTTGGATTCGTCCCGAAGGGGCCGGGATTGCCGCCGTGCTGGTCGCCGCCGACGCGTGGCTGCGACGGCGCTCGCTGAAAGAGCGCTCGACCTGGATGCTGGCCGCCGGCGCTGCGCTGCCCGTCGTTGCCTTGTTCATCTGGCGCCTTGCCGCCTATGGCTTCGTGTTGCCGAACACCTGGGCCGCCAAGGGGCACCAGGGCCGGCTCGACGTCTTGCGCGACAACTACAAGTATCTCCGTGTGGACGGGCTCACCTGGCCGCTCGCGGCGTTGGGGCTCATCGCGGCGTGTGTTTTCGCTCCTAGTCGGATCATCCTCAGCGCTGCCGCCGTCGCACTGGTCGCGGTGCTCTTTTCGGTGAGGGAATGGATGCCGGGCGCGCGACTGGCCGTGCCGCTCTGGGTGCTCATGGCGAGCGGCCTGGCTGCGCTTGCCGCGGTGCTCCCCCGGCGGAAAGCGTTCGTCGTGCTCGCTTCCACTTTGGCGGGGGTCGCCATCATCTGGCTCTCCGGAGTCCCCGCTCGGGTCGCCGCCTACGATGATCAGCACAGCGCGCGCATCGGCAACCCCGCTGCCAAGGCGGCCGAATGGCTCGCCAAGGTCGTTCCTCCCGGATCCACGGCGGCCATGCGCGACGCCGGGGTGTTTGCGTACTACCTCGGAACGAAGATCCGGGTTGCGGAGCTCCACCCTCGTGCGCTCACCGTGCTGCATCGCGGAGGTTCGAGCTCACTCCGGCGCCTGCTCAGGATCCCCGGACGCCAGGAGCTCGTGCTGAGCGATGCCGTCAAGACTCCGCCGGAGCTCGTCATCGCCATTGTCGGCCGGTCGTTCACCGGAAAATATCAAGATCCCGAACCGACGGTGCTTGCCATGGCTGACTACCGGCTCGTTGCTCGGGTCAAGCAGCACACGTCGAGGCACTACGACATCTACGCTCGCAGCGACATCACTTTGCCCCCGGTTCCGTCCGACGTCCCGCAAGCCACGGTGACCAAACCGGGACCCTGACCGGTCCGCAAACCGATGAAGACCCTCCGCGAGTGTTCCGTCGTCGCGCGCCGATGTCTACCGCGTGTTTGCTGCGGCGTTCTGACCGTGATACCGCTCGCCGCGATCGATGACGTCATCGCAGCGGGTGTGGCTCGGCATCGGCGTCTTGTTCGTCGCTGCGCTCGCGCTCCGCATCTACGACCTGGACGGGCCCACGATCACGCATCCGGAAGCGTACGCCCCCGGCATCGACTTTCCCGACTTTGCGCGTCATCCCGTCGAGCGCCACACGCTGACCGACATCGTTCGCGGCACGCTCACGACCGACAACCACCCGCCCGGCTACTACTTCCTGATGCTGCCCTGGGCAAAGCTGTTCGGCGCCAGCCTTTTCTCCCTGCGCTTGCCCGCGGCTCTGATCGGCGCACTGACCGCGCCGCTGTTGTTCTTCGCCATGCGCAAGGTCGAAGGCACGAAGGTGGCTGCGCTCGCAGCCACCTGGCTCGCGTTCCACGGCTTTCACGTGCTCTGGAGCGGCACGGCGCGCATGTGGGTACCGTGTGCCGCCCTGGTCGTGTCGATGGTCTGGGCGGCGGAGGAGCTGCGCACCCGCTACACGCTAGGTTGGGCCGCGATCTACCTTGCGAGCGTCGTTGCCGGACTGTGGGTCGAGTACAATTTCTGGCCGATCTTCGTCGCGCACGTGCTGTGGCAGCTCGCGCTGAAGTGGGAGACCCGCGCGCCGACGCCCCTGTTCGCGCTCGCGTGCCTCGGACTTGCGCTGTGCTCTCCGGTGTTGATCTTTCTCGTGACGCGCTCCCACGCCAGCGAATACTTGCGCTCCCCGCTCTGGGTTCACATCGAGTACACGGCGGCGTTCGGGCACTGGTTCAGAGCGGAGACGCTGAACGGGCTCGGGGCGCCGGGCTACGCACTCCATGCGGCGCTGGCGCTTTCGGGTGTGGCGTTGATGACTCTCGGCATACGCGGTGGTCCCGAGCGCAAGTCCCCGCCGGCGCCGCCCGACGACACGGTGCCGCGCTACCTGGAGTGGGCGCTGTGGCTCAGCGTGCTCGCTGCAGCGGCTTTCGTGTTGGCCTGGCACGACCTACTCAAGGCACGGCGCCTACCGGCGATGGCGCTTGGTTTCCCGCTCTTGATCGCCGCGGGCTACAGTCTGCTCTCGCGTCAATGGCACCTCGTTCAGCGCCCGCTGCGGTGGTTGCTCGAGTCTAGGCCGGGCCTGCAGCGCGTCGTCAGCGACGCGAGCGTCATGCACTCGCTCGTGCCGTTCGGACTGCTCACCGTGGTCTCGCTGAAGCTGCCCTGTCTCGTCGCGCGCGGCCTGTTGACGCTCACTCCGTTCCTCCTGATCCTCGCCTCTCGCGGTCTGTTCCAGCTCCTGAAACGCCCCGTGCTGCAGAGCGCCGCCTTCGCGACCGTCGCTCTCTTGGGCCTTTTGAGCAGCCGCATCTACGACGGCGTGCCGCCCGCGCGCGACTTCAAGGGTCTCGCCGCCGCGATCGACGGAGCGCGTAAACCGGGCGACGTTCTTCTGATCGAGGACGATTGGTACGCGCAGGGGCTCCATTACTACCTGCGTCCCGACATGATGAAGAGCCGCAACTACGCGGAACTCGCCACGCCCGGCGGCCAGACCCGCTTCGAAAGCGAGGTCGAGCGCACCTGGCTCGTGGGCTTTGGTCCGGAGCCGCGCGCGCGCGTCAGCGAGCTCGCCCAGAAGCTTTCCGGCTACCAAGAGCTCAAGTTCGTCGACGCGCTCGAAGGCGGGGCAGCCCTGTTCGAGCGCAAGCGCTGACATCGGCGGCTGCCGTTGGCATGAGGAAAGTGTCCCCCCGTCGCCGCGGGGCTCGAGCTTGGCGTTCCCGACGCTTCGGAATCACGCTACTCTTAGGAGTGACCCGAACGCTGGGCGTGCGAAGTTGGTGCCTGATCGGCGTCGGTGCGCTCGCCAGCTGTCGGGTCGGCTACGACGAGATCTCGACCATCGCCCAGGGTGCGGGGGGCAGCGTGGGAGGCGGTGGTGGCGGCGTCGGCGGCAGCGGTGTCGGTGGTACGGATCCGGGAGCCGGCGAGGCGGGCGCGGAGGCCACCGGTGGGACCTCGCTCACCGGTGGGAGCGCCGGAGCGTCCACCACCGGCGGCGTCGGTGGCGCTTCGGCCTCGGGCGGCAAGGGCGGCGCGGGTGGTAGCGCCGGCTCGGCAAGCGGCGGCAAGGGCGGCACTTCGGGCGGTAGCGGCGGTGCGTCGGGTGGCTCGGGTGGGTCTTCCGGGGGAGCCGGTGGCACCGCCGGCAATGCGACCTCGGGTGCGGGTGGTGGCGGAGGCGCGAGTGGTGGCGGTGGCACGGCGGGTGGTCTCGGCCAGGGCGGCTACGCGGGCGCGTCGAGCCTCGGGGATTGTCAGAGTGCCACGTACGGCGCTTACGATTACCTGTTCTGCAATGTCGATGTCCCGTGGGCGACCGCGCGCGACAACTGTTGGTCGATCGGCATGGTGCTCGCGCGGGTGGAGGACGCGGCAGAGAACCAGTGGCTCCACGACAACGCCTACGACTCGTCTCCGCGCAAGGGCCTCTGGATCGGGGCGAACGATCTCGACGTGGAGGGCGAGTGGCGCTGGCTCAACGGCGACATGTTCTGGCTCGGCGACTCCACGGGCTCCGCGCAGAATGGCCTCTACTCCGCCTGGCATTCGGTCCAGCCACGCGCGCAGGAGCCCACCAGCGACTGCGCGGTGATCGACCTCGGCAATACGGTGGGATGGTACGACACCGACTGCGCCATCTCGCAGGTGTACGTGTGCAAATGGTGAGCGTTCGACCGACTTACGTAACCGCCCGGCGCTGACCTGCCGGGTGCGCACATTCACCCACCCGGACCCCGAGAACGTCGGCGCGCAACGGCGCGCTTGCGAAACGCCTCGAGTTCGCACCACGATCACGAGTCGTAGTCCGTGCGCGCTCGATCGCTCCCGTCGGTCCTTGCCGGAACGCTGGCGTTCGTCCAGTTTCCAGGGGCGGCGCTTTGCTCGGAGTCCGAGCCGCTGGCAGGCACCTCGTCGGACGCACAGCCCGGGATCGTTCGCGTTCCGGTCGCTGAGCCGACCGAGCCCGCCGTCGCGCTCACGGCGGGCTACGGCTACACCGAAAAGCTCGAGGGCGCGACGAGCGCTGGCCACCGTGTTGGCGGGCGCCTCGCCGGCGCGCTCGGAGTTCTGCCCTGGTTGAACGCCGGCGGCTTCGTGGATGCGCGCCATGATCGCAACTCGGGCGACAGCGGCACCATCGTCGACGGCGGCGTCGCCGCACGTGTGGTGGTGCCGCTCGATTCGTTGCGCCTCGGAGCAGAGCTCGTCGGGTGGGTGCCCGGCTCCGAGGACATGGCGACGTCGTTCCGCGCTGTCTCGCTCGACGCGCGAGCGCTGTTCGGAGCGGATCTCGGCGGCACACTGCTCGCCGTCACTGCCGGTTACCGTCTCGATCGGAGCGCCGAGGCGGGCGAGTCGGCGCCGCGGCTCTCGTTCGGCGATCGCGCGGCGCTCGGCCTTTCGGACTTCGACGCGGTCCTGGTTGGCGCGGGCGTCTCGGTTCCGCTCGGGCCCGCCGTGCTGCTCGCGGAGGCATCGGGGAACCTCTTGATCGGCGGCGGCGCGCCGCCCGTGGCCGAATCCCCGCTGCACGCGGCGGCTGGCGGTCGCCTCGCGCTCTCGGAGCGGCTCTCGCTCGAACTCCTCGTCGATGTCTCGCTTGGCAAGCGGCCCCCTGTCGGGCCGGCGGAGCCGCTCGTGCCGATCGACCCTCGCGTGTCGGGGCTCTTCGGGCTGCGCTACCGGTTCGTCGCGCACCAGGCGGCGCCCGCCAAGCCGGTGGAGCAGCAGCTGGCACCAGCGCCGAAACCGGTGCCCCCGCCCGCTCCCGCGGACGCGCCGCTCGAGGTCGAGCTCACCGACGACGAGGGCGCTCCCGTGCGCGGCGCCGAGGTGACGGTGAAGGTCGGGGATCGGACCGAGGCGCTGACCGGCGACGACACGGGGCACTACCGGAACGAGCACGTGCCCAAGGGCGCCGCGAAGCTCGTCGTCCGCGCGCCGGGCTACGAGCCCTTCGAGCGCGACCTCGTCGTCGAGCCGGGGAAGAGCCTGCAGCTGCCGACCAAGCTGAAATCCTTGCCCGCGCCGAGCCAGGTGCGCGGCATCGTCCGATCGTTCGGCGGGAAAGCGCTGGTCGCGAAGGTGCGAGTGGACCCGCTCGGGGTCGAGACCACGACCGACGACGCCGGTGCCTTCCAGGTCGACGTCGCGCCGGGCAGCTACGAAATCACGATCGAGGCGGAGGGCTACGAGAGCCAGCGCAGGCAGGTGAAGGTCGACGCCCAGGGGGTCGTGATCCTGAACGCCGACCTCGTGAAGAAGAAATGACCAGCGGCTCTTGGCGCCTCTTCCTCGCATGGCGCGCGTTCGCCCGCTCCGCAACGCTCGTGTCGCTGCTCCTCTTCGGCTGTAAGCACGGCGACGCGATCGCGGAGCTCGAGAAAGCCACGGGCGCCGTCTCGCGCGATCACGCGAAGAGCGTCGGTAGCTGGGAAGCGGCCGCGCCCGGCGCGGAGTTTCGCCTTGGGGACGGCGTGCGCAGCGGCGCGTCGTCCCGCGCGCTGCTGCGGCTGTTCGACGGGAGCTCCGTCGACCTCGAGCCGAGCTCGGTGATCAGGTTCCGCGACAAGGTGAAAAGCGGCAAGGGCGCGAAGCTCGATGTCGAGATGGGTCAGGCGACGCTCGAGGCGGCAGGAGAGGCGTTCGAGCTCGAAATGTCGGTGGGCACGGCACGGCTCGAGGCGCACGGGAAGGTTCGGCTGAGCCGGAACGGTGACGCGACTCGCCTCGAGGTCATGATCGGTTCGGCGCGCCTCCTCAGCGCGGAGGAAACGCTGGAGCTTCGCGTGGGTGACGCGATCGACATCGTGAAGACTGGAGTCGTGAAGGTGCCGCCCGCCGGCGCGAGCGCGTCACCTGCTCCCGCGCCGAGCGCCTCCCTGGCGAGCCCCGCGCCGAGCAGCGTGCCCTCCGCGGAAGCGGGAGCCCCCGCGTTGCCCGGGGGCCGGGCCGCCGGTCCCGGGCTGGTCGATTTCGTTGCCGGCGCAGGCGATTCGTTCGTCGTCCACGACCCGAGCCCGCCGACCAGTATCGCTTTCGTGCACTCGGGCTGCGCGGGAGAGCTGGTGCTCACGCTCGACCCGGGCAAGCGCCCGCGCGAGACGGGCGGGAGCGGGCGGGTGAGCGCCGAGATTGCGTCCGGCAGCCATCGCTACACCGTGAGTTGTGTCAAGGCGGGCGAGGCGAAAGGCGAGCGCCTGGCGGAGGGGAGCGTGGCCGTGTTCGCGGATGCGGGCTCTCGCAAACTCGCGCGCACCGCTCCGCAGAGCACCGTCGACACCGACGGCCGCCGCTACACGGTCCTTTACCAGTCGCTGCTCCCGAGCATCTCCGTGCGCTGGCCGAACGCGCCGGCGGCGCCGTCGTACACCCTCAGGGTGAGCTCGAGCTCCGGCTCGCGCTCCCTCTCGAGCGGCAAGCCCACGCTCAACGCGGGAGCGCTCTCAGAAGGCGACCACACGCTGGTTTTCGAGGGCGGCGGCGCGCGCTCCAAGCAGACGAGCGTCGCCATCCGATTCGACAACGCCGCTCCCACGGCGAGCATCTCGTCGCCCGCCGATCGGTCCTTCGGACCGAGTGCGGCCGTGCTCGTGTCCGGCTCGGCGCTGCCTGGCTGGACCGTCTCGGCCGCGGGCAAGGACCTCGCTCAGGACGCGCAGAATCGTTTTTCGGGGGAAGTGAGCGCGCCTGCTGCCGAGCGCGCGCTCGTGATCCGGTTTTCGCACCCGAGTCGCGGAAACCACTACTATCTGAGGCGCAGTGTCCGCTAGCGAAACCGCGCCCGGGTCGAGCACGGGTCTCCAGGGAGAGATGGTGCTCGGACGCTACCGCGTCGTGCGGCCGCTCGCGCGCGGCGGCATGGGAGTCGTCTACCTCGGAAGGGTCGAGGGTGCCGCAGGCTTCGCGAAACCGGTCGTGATCAAGAGCATCGTCGGGAGCTTCGGTATGGCGGGGGAGAGCGAGCAGCTCTTCGCTCGGGAAGCGCGCATAGTCGCCAATCTGCAGCACCCCGGCATCGTCGCCGTGATCGACTTCGGCAAGGCTCACGACTCCTACGTGATGGTGCTCGAGTACGTGCACGGCTTTCACCTCGGCCAATGGCTGCGCTTCGTCACCGAAACGCGCGGCTCGATGGACCTTCGGCATGCACTGCACGTCGCCCATTGCGTGCTGGACGCTCTCGCCTACGCGCACGGGGCGGCGCGTTCCGACGGCAAGGCACTCGGCATCGTGCATCGCGATGTCTCACCCGCGAACGTGCTCATCGACGTTCAGGGCCACATCAAGCTCAGCGATTTCGGCATCGCGCGCAGTGCCGACGACGAGTTCAAGACGCAGGAAGGCTTGTTTCGCGGGACGCTGCCTTATTCCGCACCCGAGGCGCTCCAGGGCGGGGCCGCGAGCCCGGCGATCGACCAGTACGCGGCGGCAGTCGTGCTCTACCATTTGCTAAGCGGGTCGAATCCCTTCCGGGGCGCGGAGCCGCCCGAGACGGTGGCCAGGGTGCTCTCGCACGTGCCGGCGCCTATTTCCACGTTACGCGCGGACGTGCCGATTGGCGTGGAGCTCGCGCTGAAGAAGGCACTCGAGAAAAACCCCGCTTCTCGTTTTCCGAGTGTGGAGGACTTCGCGCGCGCGCTCAGGGATGCCTGCACGTGGTCGGAACGCGAGGTCGCCGATTCGTTCGCCGCGCAGGTGGAGGCCGATTTCAACGGGCCGATGGCCGAAAAGCTCGGACTCGAGTCGCTCGCGGTGCGGGAGGCTTCCTGGCGCGAGGCTCAGGAGGTGACGACGGGTCGCCGCGTCCACCTGAGCTCCACCCCTCCCGGCACCGCATCCGGAGTCGTCACCGCGCCGCTCGGCGGCGGTCAGGAGAAGCCGAAGGCCGAGGAGGTCGACACGACACGCGTCGGCCGCCAGGCGATGGAGCGGCTCGCGGCGCAGGCCAAGGATTCCGAGGCTCCCGGGCCGACGGCGAGGCCCACGGCGCCGGGCAAGCCGTGGATCTGGATCGTGCTGGCAGCGCTGGCCGCGGGAGCGGGATCTGCTGCCGTGCTGGCGTTTGCTCCCGGGCGCGAGGCGCCCAAGGCGGGCAGCGTCGTCGTGATCGAGAAGCAAGACGAACCGAGCGCCGCCGAGCCGGTGACGCCGACTCCGGCGCCGGCGGAAACGCCCGTGCCTCCCGAAGCGTCCGCGGCACCGTCTCCTTCGAGTGCTGCCCCGGCCGCAGCGGCGAAAGCACCCGGTCGCGCCGCGGTATCGGGCGGCGGCAGCGCGCCGCTCGCGCAGGCTTTTCAGCGGCAGGGGGGCAAGATCCAGCGCTGCTTCGAGCAGAGCCCCGAGACCGTGCAGGGGATCTCGGTGCGGTTCCAGATCGATGTGGCGGGCAAGGTGCAAAATGCCGTCGTTGCTCCGCCGTCCGTCGCCGCCACGCCGCTCGGCGCGTGCATCGCGGGCGTTGCTCGGGCAACGACCTTCGGCCCTCAGCCGGAGCCCGTGGCGTTCTCGATCCCGATCGCCGCGCGCGTCGTGAAACGCTGAGCGTCAAGAGCTCGGGAGCGGGCGGTGGGACGAGCGTCCGTGTCGGAACAGATTGAGAGTGTGTCGATGTGTGAGAGTCCCGCACACTGGGTCCTGCGACCAGGTGCCACCGACTCGAAGTCGACGATGTTGGTTGCGATAGGCCGTCCCTCGACGCTGCAGAATGCGCTCGGACCGTGTAAGCTTACGAGAGAGTGGTGCATCCCCGGTGGTCATTGGCCTTGGCGCTTGGTTGCGCCGGCCTACTGCCTTTCGGCTGCCGTGTCGGCTACGAGGAGCTGCTTCCGCTCGCCACCGCGGGAGCGAACGCGACGGGTGGAACGGGCCGTTCAGGCACGGGCGGTGTCGGGACCGGCGGTATCGGGACCGGTGATGCCGGCGAAGGCGGAGAGATCTCGGTGGGAGGAAGCTCCGGCAGTGCAACGGGTGGCAAAGGTGGGACGTCGGTGGGCGGTGCCGGCGGTTCGATGGGTGGAAGTGCCGGTGGTGTGGTCGGCGGGAGCGCCGGATCGGGCGGTAGCGCCAACGACGCCGGAACGGCGGGAGCTGGTGCCTCGGGCGGCGCGAGTGGGAGCGGCGGGGCCGGAGGAACCAGCGGCGCGAGCGGTAGCGGTGGAACGAGCGGCACTGGAGGAACCAGCGGCACTGGAGGAACCAGCGGCGCGAGCGGTGGCGGCGGGACGAGCGGCGCTGGAGGAACGGGCGGCGCGAGCGGCACCGGAGGCACGAGCGGCACTGGAGGCACGAGCGGCACCGGAGGCGCGAGCGGCACTGGAGGCGCGAGCGGCACCGGAGGCTCGAGCGGCACCGGAGGCGCGAGCGGTGGCGGCGCGGGCGGAACGAGCGGCACCGGCGGTACGGGCGGCACGGGTGGCTTTGCGGGCGCCACGAGCCTCGGCGACTGCCGAACCCTCAGTTACAACACGCACGATTACGTCTTTTGCAACGAACAAGTCGCCTGGACGGCTGCGCGGGACGGCTGCGCGACCATCGGCATGCAGCTCGTTCGCATCGACGATGCCAACGAAAACCAGTGGGTTTACGACAATCGAGACATGGTCACGCTCGTCTGGCTCGGCGCAAGCGACATCGCCGTCGAAGGCGAGTGGCGCTGGCTGAACGGCGACCTCTTCTGGCTCGGCGACGACACGGGCAGCGCTCAAAACGGGTTGTTCAACGCCTGGTACCCGGCTCAGCCGCAGGCCGGTCTCGCGGCCCGCGATTGCGCAGTGATGGACGCCAACGCAAGCGCGTCATGGAACGCCGTGACCTGCAACGCGACGGAAGCGTTCGTGTGCGAGGCCCCCTGACAGCATCCTACCTTCTGGAGCATTTGTGGCGAGCGGCGCACCCGTTTCCGAGATGAAGGCGCGACCGCTCCGAGCGTAGGATGACTGATCGAGCGGCGAACGCCGGAAGGGAATGACCATGTCGAGCAGACTTTCGTTCGGGATGAGCTTGGTGTTTCTGGTCGCGTGCGGGGGTGCGGACGGCCCAGACGGCGTTTCCGGAGGATCCTCGGACAGCGCGCGCGAGACGGCCTCGCTCAGTTCGGGGGCTTTGTCGCTGTCGCCGATCTTCAACGCGAACATGGTGCTTCAGCAGAACGCCGTGGTCCCTGTTTTCGGCACTGCCACCCCGGGCTCAACCGTCGTTGTCGACTTTCAGGGTCAGAATCTGTCGGTGACTGCGAACGGCGCCGGCGCCTGGGTCGCGGATCTGGCGGCGATGGCCGCGAGCGCCGTGCCTAGCTCGCTCGTCGTTTCTTCGGGTCCGGACAGCATCACCGTGAGCGGCGTTCAGGTCGGCGAGGTCTGGCTGTGCAGTGGCCAATCCAACATGGGACGATCGCTCAGCTCCGCCGACGGCAGCGCGCCGTACATCGCCGCCGCCGCGAACCACAACCTCCGGCTCTTCCGCATGACGGCCAACAACGGGCCCGCGACGACCAGCTGGCAGGTGTCGAATTCGACGACGGCCGCGAGTTTTTCCGCCGTCTGTTATTGGATGGGGCTCGACCTTTCCCAGGATCTGGACGTGCCGATCGGTCTCGTCCAGGCCACTCTGGACGGCAGCGACATCTCCGAGTGGCAGCACACGAACGGCGGATCGGGGGAGGCCTACGACATCATGGTCGCGTCTATCCAGCCTTTCGCCGTGAAGGGCGTGCTCTGGTACCAAGGTGAGAGCAACGGCGGTGACGTCAACTATCAGCCGAAACTCACGGACATGATCGCCGAGTGGCGCGGCGATTGGGGCGCCGGTTCGCTGCCGTTCGGCATCGTCCAGCTTCCGGCGTCGAAGTGGACGGCCTCGCGCATCGCGCAGTTCAACGTCTCGCAAACGGTCGCCGATACCTACCTCGCCGTCACGCACGATCTCCCCGGTGGCAACCAGCTCCACCCGACCACCAAGTACCCGGTCGGCATCCGCAGCAGCATCGGAGCGCGTGGCGCCGTCTACGGCGAGTCGATCGTGTTTTCGGGCCCGACTCCCGCGGCAACGTCATTCGCCTCGGGCAACACCGCTTACGTGAACTTCGAGCACGTCGGCAACGGCCTTTCCACGAACAACGGTTCCACGCCGGGTCCCTTCCAGATCGCCGGCGCCACCGGCCAATACGTTTCGGCGACGGTGACGGTGGTCGGCAATCAGATCCAGCTGAGATCGAACCGAGTTTCGGCTCCCAAGCGTGTCCGCTACGCGTTCTCCGGCGCGGGCAACCTGACGAATACCGTCAGCATTCCCACCGAGGGAGGCAACACGGTGACTTCGCTCCCGGCGTCTCTGTTCGAGATCACCCTCCCATAACAGGGCAGAAGCGCGAGATCGCTCAGGCTGAAACCGATTGGCGCACGACCAGCGCCGAGCGATAGTTGTTGTATGGATTGGTGGGCTCGTCTTTCGAGGCTAGCGGCGGTAGGGCTCGTCTTCTGCGGGACGGCATGCGGTTCGTACGAAGGTGGCGACCCTCCGCAGGCGTCCCGCACCGCCTCACCGGCGACCGACCCGGTCGTTTCCACCCCAGCCCAGGCAAAGGCCGCGCTGCCGCCGGCGTTCGATCTCGGACGAGTGATGCGGCAAGCTCACTTCGCGTTTCGTCGCGACGGAACCGCATGGTCCGGCCGTCATTCGACGTACGCGTCGCGCTTCGACGGCGCCCTGAGCGTCGCGCCGGTCATCGCGGAAAAGAAAACCCGTCCGAACGCCATCACCCTCCGTACAACGTCGATCGCGCGGGGCGGTCGCGAGTTCCTCGCTCGCCGCACGGCTGAGCCCAGGTCCGAAGCAACGGGGAGCCTCGCCGTCGGGTACGATTCGTTCTCCGAGCACATCGAGAATCGCGACGACGGTGTCGAGCAAAGCTGGCGCTTTTCGACGGCTCCCGCCGGCGCGGGCGACCTCGTGGTTCGAATAGCGGTCACGGGACAGACGTTTCGTGCCCGCACCGAGCACGGTCTTCATTTCTGGGATGCGAAGAGCGGCGTCGGCGTCCGCTACGGGCTCCCGACGTGGATCGACGCACGCGGCGTCGAAAGCCCGGCCGCCCTTTCGTACGAAAACGGTGAGATCCGGCTCACGGTGCCCGAAGCCGTCCTCAGAAGAAGCGATTTCCCGGCGGTACTCGACCCGACGGTTTCGCCAGAGATCGATTTGAACAATCCGTTGGTGGTTCCGGCCTACGACGAGCAGAGCAGGCCGAGAGTGCGGTTCGGCGGCGGAAACTACCTCGTGGTCTGGAAGGACGCGCGGGCGAACGGCCAGCCCAACGGCACCGACGTGTACGGCACGCGCGTCACACCGGCAGGCGTGGTCCTGGATCCGTCCGGCATCCCGATATCTACGGGCCTGGGGAACGAGTATGATCCCGACGCGGCCTTCGATGGCACGAACTGGCTCGTCGTCTGGACTGACGAGCGTACTGGGACCCCGCAGATCCGCGGTGCTCGTCTGAGCACCGGCGGGACGATGCTGGATCCAACCGGCTTCACCATCGTGTCCACGGCGAGCGGGCCAGCTGCCGTCGCGTTCGGAACGACGGAATACCTCGTCACCTACGTGGGCAGCTTCAATGTCGCGGCACACCGGGTGTCGACGTCCGGCACCGTGACGTCGAGTTCGCCGATTTCGATCGCGGCCTCCGGCAACGCGCCGGTCGTCGCGTTCAACGGGACGAACTTCCTCGTGGCGTGGAAGAGCTCTTCGGATGGCCGGGCTCGCCGCGTCGCTCCCGACGGAACGCTCCTCGACGCGTCGGACATCTCGATCACCGCGGCCTCGGTCACCGATCTGGCTTCCGACGGCACTGACTGGCTCGCCGCCTTGGGCGAGGGAGGCGGGGTAAGGGTCCGCCGGGTGTTCGCCGGGGGAGCGCTCGGCAGCCCGGTCTCCATCGAGGGAGGGAGCGGCCCGAGCATCGCCTTCATCGGCGGCACCTACTACGTCGGCTTCACCTCCACGGAGGGCATCAAGGTCGCCCCGGTGGACGCGTCCGGCGCGCAGACCGTGCCATCATCGACCGTCGTCCTCAGCAACCCCGGGGTGATTGGTCTCGGCGCGGTCAGTTTGGCCGACGATGGCACCAACGTGCTCGTCGTCCACGAAGAGAGTGAAGGGTCGAACAAGGCCAACCTTTACGCGACGCGCGTTTCCCCAGCCCTCCAGCCGCTCGACCGCATTCTGGTTTCGGGCCAGGCGAGCAGCCAGGGTGCGGTGGGCACGGCCTTCAACGGGACCAACTACCTCGTCGTCTGGGAGGACTTTCGGCCGGCGCTCTCGTTACCCGGCGGAGCCGGCGCTCTCTACGCGACCCGAGTGAGCCCGACCGGTACGGTTCTCGACCCGGCGGGCCTCTCCCTTGCACAGGGAGCGACGGCGCGCGCACCGAGCGTTGCCTCGAACGGAACCGACTGGCTCGTCGCCTGGCAAGACATCCGAGTCTCGTCGAACTACGACGACGTCTATGCCGGCCGCGTGCTCGCCGACGGGACGTTGCCGGACGGTACTGGAATCCCCATCTACACGGGCGCCGGTATTCAGACTTACCCGACCGTCGCGTCCGACGGTAGCGGCTACCTCGTCGCGTTTGGAGGTACGGTGGGGCGCGCGACGCGTGTGTCGGGCGCGGGCGCCGTTCTCGACAACCCGACGTTCGCGCTGACGAACGACGGCAGCTATGCCGAGCAGCTCAGCTCGGCGTTCAACGGCACCGATTACCTCGTCACATGGCTCTCGACGAGCTCGAACTTCACCCTCCTGACCGTCAAGGGAACGCGGGTGACCATGGGTGGAAGCGTCGTCACCACGAATGGTTTTCAGATCTCGTCACCGCCCAACAGCATGCAGGACCATCCGAGCGTCGCGTCGAACGGCTCCGGGTTCTACGTGGCGTGGGGCCAGTACGACGTGATCCGCGGCACGCGCGTCAGCGGGACCGATACCGTCAGCACGAACGTCACCCTCGCAACGGGCGCGAACACCCGCTCGAAACCCGTCGTCGGCTGGGACGGTTCACAGTTCTGGGCGGCTTGGCAGGACAAGCGGAAGGGTGCCGGGGACTGGGACATCTACGCGACGCGAATCGATTCGAGCGGCAATGCGAAGGACCCGAGCGGGATAGCGGTCGCGACGGCGGCCGAGCACGAGCTCGTGCCCGCCATCGCCGGAGACGGAGCGGGTTCGGCTTTGGTTGCGTACTCCGTCTACGATCCCGATCCGCCGTTCGGCGCCATGCGTGCCCGCGCGCGACTGCTCGCGGATCTCTTGCCGCCCGGCACCGCGTGCACGCTCGGTAATCAGTGTGCGAGCGGCAACTGCGTGCAAAACGTCTGCTGCGACGACGCCTGCAGCGGTGCCTGCAAGTCGTGCCTCGGCGCTCACACGGGCGGCACGGACGGTACCTGCGGCAACGTCACCGTCGGGTCGGATCCGAAGAATCTTTGCTCCGATCAGGGTGCCTCGAGCTGCGGTACGACCGGCGTTTGCGGCGCTTCGGGGGCGTGCGCGCTCTATCCGGCGAACACGGCCTGTGGTTCGCCCGTGTGCGACGGGACGGAGCTGAAGGATCAGTTCTGCGACGGGAGCGGCGGCTGCGTCCCCGAGAGCGGAGGCGACGACTGTGCTCCCTTCACCTGCTCGGGCGGCGCCTGCGACGATCCGTGCGGCGGCGACGCGGAATGCGTCTCCGGTCACTTTTGCTCGAGCGGCAGCTGCGTTCCGAAGGGTGGCGTCGGCGCGCCGTGCGCGGCGAACTCCGAATGCGCGGACGGGCATTGCGTGGACGACGTGTGCTGTGACGACGCTTGCGACGGCGCTTGTGAAGCGTGCAGCACGCTCGCCAAGGGCGCCGGCGACGACGGCGCCTGCGAGCCCGTCGCGGCGGGCGGCGATCCGGACGACGAGTGCTCCTCGGAAGCTCCGAGCACGTGCGGGCGCACCGGGGACTGCGACGGAAGCGGCGCCTGCCAGCTCCATGCGGCCGGCGTCTCGTGCGGCATGTCGACGTGCGACATGAGCACGGCCACGGGGCTCCTCTGCGACGGCGGCGGCGCGTGCGTGATGACCACGACCGGTGTCGACTGCGCTCCCTACGCCTGCGATTCCGGTGCTTGTCAGAACCCGTGCGAGGAGCCGAGCGACTGCTTGATGGGTACGGTGTGCGTCTCGGGAACCTGCCGAGACCCGGGTTCGGTGGGGACGCCGTGCAGCAGCGGGACGGAGTGTACGTCCGGCCACTGCGTGGACGACCTGTGCTGTGACACCGCGTGCTCCGGCACCTGTGTCGCCTGCTCGGTAGCGAAGAAAGGGCAGGGCGCTGACGGCGAGTGCGGTCCGATCCGCGCGACGGAGGATCCCGATCGCGAATGCGCGGCCGAGGACGAGAGCACGTGCGGACAAAATGGGCAGTGCAACGGCTCGGGCGCCTGCGCGCGATGGGCTGAAGGCACCGAATGCGCCGCCGCCTCGTGCACCGGGACGACGCAGAACGCGCCGTCCACGTGCGACGCGGATGGGGCGTGCGCATCGGGCGAGCGAACTCTGTGCGTCCCCGGCTACCGTTGCGACGGCAGCCGTTGCGCCACGGGTTGCTCCGACGATTCGGCCTGTGCCGCGGGCTATGTTTGCGACGTGGCGAGGGACGCCTGCGTCGCCGAGCCGGAGGGTTCGGCCGGCGCCGGCGCCGGGGGCGAGTCCGGAGCACCGGCAACGGGCGGCGAGTCCGGAGCGCCGGCAACGGGCGGCGGATCGGGCACCGGCGGTAGCGCCACCGGCGGTTCGGCGGGGACGCCGCCCGCGGCGGGTGAGGGCGGCGAAGCGCCGACGCCGAAACCGGGTCCGACCCCACCGAACGACGACGGCGGTTGCAGCTGCCGCGTCGCGGGGGAAAACAAATCGAGCGAGGCGTCGCTCTTCGGCATCGCCACCCTGCTCGTTCTTTGCGTTCAGAGAAGGCGCCGAAGGTGCGGCACGAAAGAAGTGCGAGATCTCGTGGCCTGAAACCGATTGCAGGTGTTGCCGAAATGGCGTTAGTGTCCTGCGGTGGAGGAGATGACCATGGGTCCATTCGGGTGGATCTCGCGAGGGCTCTGCGTCGCGTTGCTCGGGCTCACGGCGGCATGCGGCGACGACAAGCCAGCGCCTGACGACGGGGGCAATCGGGTGGCTGGAGGTGCTGGTGCGGGCGCCACGGCGGGTGCTGGTGCCGGTGCTGGGGGTGCCGGCGCCGGTGCGGGCGGCGCTGCCGGTGCCGCGGTGGCAGGCGCTTCCGGTGCCGTTTCGGCGGGTGCCGGTGGCGCGGTGGCGGGTGCGAGCGGCACGGCGGGAACCGTGGAGTGTCCGACGGGGCAGGTGCCCTGCGGCGACACCTGCGTCGACACCGCGACCAGCAGCGAACATTGCGGTGAGTGTGACGCGGCCTGTCCAACCGGCGTTGCCTGCGTCGACGGCACGTGCGCCTGCGAGGACGAAGGAATCGTTTGTGACGGCGCTTGCACGAACATCCTGACGAGCCCCGATCACTGCGGCGCCTGTGGTGCCGCCTGCGCCATGACCGAAATGTGCGCCGGCGGCACGTGCGCGCCGGCCTGCAGCGACGGACTCACGTCATGCGACGGCGTTTGTGTCGACACCGACAGCGACGAAGCCCACTGCGGCGACTGCGACACCGAGTGCCCCGCGGCGCAGTCATGCACCGCTGGAGAGTGCACTTGCCCGGCCAACGGCACGCTGTGCGGCGATAGTTGCGTCGACACGCAGACCGACGAGGCCCATTGCGGTGACTGCGACGCCGCTTGTCTCGAAGGCCAGAGCTGCACCGCGGGTACCTGCAGCTGCCCGACCGGGCTCGAGGTCTGCGCGCTGGCCTGCGTGGATACGCAGACCAGCGCGGCTCACTGCGGTGAGTGCGGAGTTGCCTGCACGGGCGGTCGCATCTGCAACGGCGGGGATTGCGAATGTGCCGCCGGGCAAGTGGAGTGCTCCGGAACGTGCGCGGACCTCACGTCGAACGCGGCGCACTGCGGGGCGTGCGGTGAGGCGTGCAATGTCGGCCAGTCGTGCACGGCGAGTGTCTGCACGGGTGCCGGCGGTGTCGGGCTCGACGGATGCATGGGCGGCACGGCACTGAACGTGACCATCAGCCGAATCGACGCGCTGCAAACCGTGGCCATCACCACGATGAACTCGGGTAGCGAGGTCGCGGCGGCGAACCGCAATGCGGACCTGGTCCAGGGGCGGGACACGCTGTTCCGCGTCTTCGTCACGCCCGGGTCGGGTTGGGTATCGCGCGAGCTTTCGGCTCGAGTGACGGTCGTCAACGGCCCGGCCAGCGACGAGTACTACGCCAAGCGCACGGTGAGCTCCGGCAGCACGGAGTCGAACATCAACAGCACGTTCCAGGTCCTGGTGCCGGCGAAGAAGATGGCAAGCGGGACCAGCTATCACGTCGAGCTCGTCGAGTGCGGCACGCCGGCCGGCACGCTGGCGGCGCCTCGGTTCCCGGCCTCCGGCGACCTTTCGCTCGGCGCCCGCAACCACGGCCCGCTCAAGGTCAAGATGGTGCCGATCCTCTCGAACTCGAGGCTTCCGGACACGTCCGAGGCATCACTCGCGTCCTACCGGGACATCCTGCTCGCGATGTACCCGCTGACGAACGTCGAAATCACGGTTGGTTCACAGATCAGCGCCCCCTATCCGTTCGACTGGGGGGACACCTTGGACGCCGTGCGCGACGTGCGCGATCAGGAGCAGCCGCCGGCGGACGTCTACTACTACGGGCTCATCGCACCGACCGCCACCTTCCGCGACTTTTGTCTGAACGGTTGCACGGCGGGCCTCGGCTACGTTCTCCCGTCGGTGACCTTCGACATGTACCGGGTGGCGATGGGCATCGGGTTCGTCGACGCGCAATCGTACGACACGTTCGCGCACGAGCTCGGGCACAACCACGGTCGCGACCACGCGCCGTGCGTCTGGCAGGGCGGCACGATCGAAGGTGTCGACCCCGACTACCCGTATCAGGGGGCTTTGCTCGGTGTCTGGGGCTACGACCCCCGTTCGCGCACCACCATCGACCCCACGTCGATGACGGACCTCATGAGCTACTGCGACCCGAGCTGGATCAGCGATTACAACTACGACGCCATTGCGGAGCGCATCGCCGCCGTGAACGGCACGAAAATCTACGTGAACCCGAATGCCCGCGGCCGCTTCCGCGTGCTCCTGGCCGACGCGCAGCGCCTCCGTTGGGGCGCGGCACTCCACCGTGAGGTCGCGCCGTCCGGTCACGCCGAAACGGCCGAGGTGCTGGACGTCAACGGCAACGTTCTCGAACAAATCGTCGTGTACAGCGTGAACGTCTCGCTCCCCGGCGCGGAGTCGATCCTGGTTCCGGAGCGCCGCCGCGGGTGGGTCGCACTGCGACTCGGCGGGAGAGCACCGATCGCGTTCTAGGGCTGAACGTCGTAGGCCCCGGCTGACGGAGGGTTCGGGCGCGCGAAGCCGTCGTAGTCCACGGCGGGAGCCCCGTCGGCGGTCCCGAAGCCTGCCGCCGCCGAAGCTCCCACGATGTGGAAGTTCGCACCCAGGTACGAAACGAAGCCAGGCTGGACGTCCAGGGTCATCGAGTTGTTGGCGCCGCACGTGGGGAGCACCGGTGAAGCGTCGGTCGAGTAGACGAAGTTGTGCTCGAAGTTCTCTCCGTTCGTGCCGAGGGTGTTGCAGGCCGTGCTGCCACCCGTGATCAGGTCCGCTCCGCCCGCGCCGGGCTCGTAATAGAAGAGGTTGTTGAACACCCGGTGGCCGCTGCCTTCCAAGGTGAACGCCGTCGAGCAGTCGCTGATGCAGATCAGCGTATTGTTGAAAAACCAGGCGTCCGAGGTCGGCGTTTCGCCATCCCTAGTCACCAGGTATTGAGTCCCAGTTCGGTAGAACTGATTGTTGTAGACGCGAGCGTGCTGCGTCGACTCGAGGGTCAGGCCGATCGGGCAGACCTTGCCGCCAGGGGGGTCAGAGCAGAATAGGTGGATCCAGTTGCCCTGGACCTCGATGCCATCGCAGTATTCCTCCACATTGCTGCCGTCGGAGATGCATTCGACGACGTCGGTCTCGCCGGCGAAGCTGTTGCCCCGAATGACGACGTTGCGATTCTGCCCGGACAGCTTGATCGCGGACGTGCCGGGCTGGCCGCTTCCCGACATGTAGATTTCGCTGTCCTCGATCACGATGTTCTCGTTGGGAGCGTTGGGCGCACTACTCGTCAAGTAGACGACATGCGAGTCGGCCAGGTCGGTCACGAGCCGAAGTGTGGAGTTCTTGAGCGATCCGTAGATGCCGTTATCGTTGTTCGAGACGTCGAGGCCAAGCAGCTCGATGTCGTCGCACGGCGCGGTCTGAGACAGGAGCGTGTCGCACTGGACGCCGTGCTTGAACGACGTCGAGTAGCCGCGCAGCACGCGAATGTGACCGGCGCCGCCCAGATCGATGCCGACGGCGTCTTCGCAGTCCACCGAGCAATTGAGGTTGCCATCGGCGACGACGAATCCATCGGACTCCGGACTGAACGAAATGCCGCCCCCGATGCCGTGAAGGCCCCAAAGGACCGCGTCGGTGGTGCAGGACTCGCCATCGTCACTACTGCAAAGGACGATGCGATCGGTGGCGGTCGCGGCGGCGTTGTCAATCGCGAGCGAGCCGTCCCACCTGCCGTTGAGGCAGATGACGTCACCGGCCGCTGCGGCGTTGATCGCGCTCTCGATCTCGCCGAGCAGATGAAGTTGATCGAAGTACAGGTCGCACGGAAGTCCGTTCACGTCCCCGCCGTTGCCTCCCGTACCCGCGGATCCGTCCTCTCCGGCGCCACCTTCACCCCCTGAAGTGTTGGTGCCCGCCGTGCCGCCTTGCCCGCCGCCGCCGTTCCCGCCGCTGGCCGCGGTGCCTCCCGTCGCGCCCGTTGCGCTCTCGCCCCCTTCGCCCCCCGGGTCGCTTCCCGAGCGACCGGCGCCGGCACTGCTTCCTGCCTTGCCACCGGTGGCGTTGCCGCCGGTGCTGTTGCCGCCGGCCTTGCCGGAGCTCCCGCCCTGATTCCCGCTGCCGGCGACACCGGCACCGCCGCCCGTTCCGCCCTGAGCAGGCGGATTGCCCGGATCAGGGTCATCGGTACATGCGAACGGTACGGCCAAAAAAAGGACTGGTAAGAACTTAGTCATGAAACACCCCTTGGCGCCTTCACCTAGTCACCTCCCGCGGGCGCGAGCGATCACCTAATCCGAAGTGAGATCGAAGCCTAGCGGGGCGTTCCCACGGACGAAAAATCATGCTCTAAGGGTTAGGGCTCGAGGTCATCCCCTTCGTCAGCGAAGCGGGCGTTGGCGGAGCTCGGCCGCGAGCGCGACGAGCGCGGGCTCGCGGGGGTGGCCGGCACGCCAGACGAGGCGGAAGGCGTCGGAGCGCACCCGCACCTTGCTTAGTCGCCGCGCGAGGCGCCCCGCGGCGAGGTCCTTTTCGATGAAGTAGCGCGGCAGCACCGCAACGCGGCGGCCGCCGTCGAGCAGCCGGCGGCGAATGTTGCCGATGCCGCCGAGGTATTCGATGCGCGCGAAGGGCCATGGCTCGGCATTGGGTAGGGCGTCGAGGAAGTAGCGAAAAAGCGGCAGATCCGCGGTGACGTCGAGCAGCGTGAACGCGGCGGCGTCGGCGCGCCGCCGTAGGGGTGGCTCGCCCCGGCGTGGTGGTGTGCTCACGAGCGCGTACTCCTCCGCGTGAAGTGTCGCGTAGCGAAGCCGCGGCGACGTGAGGCGCATGCTCGCGACGACGGCGTCGAGCTGACCGTGCTCGAGCCGCCGCAAAAGGTCCGGAGTGTCGCCGTTGAAGAGGTGAAGCGTGCGCGCCGGGTTCGCACGGGAAAGTGGCTCGAGCGCCGGGCAAAGCCACGAGACCCCGAGCTCGTAGCGCGTGCCGATGACGAGTTCGAAGGGGCTCGGGCGCCCCGGCCCTTCGGCGATGCTCTGCACCTCTTCGATCGCGGCGAGCGCGTTCTTCGCCCACGGCAACAGGCGTTCGCCGGTTTCGGTCAGCGCGACGCGGCGGGTCGTGCGTGAAAAGAGCGGCGCGCCGAGCGCCTCCTCCAGGCGCCGGACCTGGTCGGAAAACGCGGCAGGCGAGAGGTGGACGAGCGCCGCAGCGGTCCGAAAGCGCAACGTGCTCGCCGCCGCTTCGAAGCACCGGAGTCCGTCGAGATCGAGGGCCATGGCGAGAGGGTAGCAGGAGGCTCGGATGATTGTACGTCGGAATCGAATAATACAGTTCCAATAGTCCTGCTTGTTGGTGCGGTCGCCGGGTGCGACTCTCCTTCACGTGACAGCGGAGGCGCGGATGGTGGCTCGACTCGGCCGATGGCGGACAATCGTGTGTCTCGGGGGCGTCGCGTGGGGGTGCGCCGGCAAGTCGGTGGCGATCGAGGGGGGGGTGGACGACGACGAGCTCTCACCGGTCCCGACCACCGAGGCGCCACCGGCGCCGACGGACACACCAGAGGCGCCACCGGCGCCGACGGACACGCCAGAGCCACCACCGGCGCCAGCGGACACGCCAGAGCCTCCGCCGGAGCCGCCCCCGACGCCGCCCCCGACGCCCATCGAACAACCTGTCACGCCGCCGAGCTGTGACGAGACGGCGCTCAGCGCGGAGCTCGCCTGGTCCGCACAGGGGCCGGGCTACGGGCTCGCCGGTCCGGGCATGCTTTCGTTCTCGCCCGATGGCTCACGCGTCGCGACGACGGGCGACTTCTATTCGACGACCGTCCTCGAGCTCGACGTGGCGACCGGTGCCCCGACGTTCACCTCGGCGGACCACGAGGTGGTCTATGGGCGCGATGCGGGCTGGCGTTACGAGCTCCGCGGTGAAGACGACGTGATCCACGCCGTCGATCTCGAAAACGGCGGCGACGCCTTTCGTCGTGAGCTGGCCGAGCCCGTCCGCGCGGCGGCGCTGTCCGACGACGGGCGCTACGTCGGCACGCTCGGCTGCCGTGACGGCAAGGTGCTGGCTTCGCGCTTTCCGCTGGCAGGCGGCGAGCCCCGCGAGATCTTCGGTGCCGGGTGCGAGGCCTACGTCGACTTCGCGGTGTTCGCGCTCGTGGAGAAGGGCAACGCGGCGCTTTTTTCTTGGGGCACCGCGGGCACCGTCACGCGCCTGGATTTCGAGACGGGCAGCACGAGGGAAGTGTACCTGCACGCGCTCACCTACACGAGCGGCTCCGTCTTCGGGATCGCGCTTTCCCCGGATGCCAGGATCGGAGTGAGCGCCGGGGGTGACGACATCCGCGCCTGGAGCTATCCGGCGCTCGAACCGCTGTTCGAACCAATTCCGATCCCGGTACTACCGAGTTTCACCAACTGTTACGTCGGACGCCGTTTCATGTCGGGGCTCGCTTTCTCCCCCGACGGACGCTTTGTCGCCATGCCGGGCGAGGGCTCCGCGCTCACCATCCGGCGCACGTGCGACTTCACCCCCGTGCTCCAGATCGATTCGGATGCCGCCCCCACGTGCTCGCACGGGGACGAGATCCCCATGGGCCTCGTCGCCTTTTCACCTCGAGGTGACAGGCTTGCCGCCTGGTGGGGAGGCGACGTCGGGATGTACCTGTTGCGGTGACTCCGTAGCGCTGGCGCTGAGCCGACATCCCGGGCGTCGCCTCGACGAGCGCAAAACCGTGGCGTTCCCCGGGCCGGGGAGATCGGATACGATCCGAAGATGGAGCCGGTTCGGGAAGGCGAGGTGCTGGCCGGCAAGTACCGGATCGAGCGCGTGCTCGGCCGGGGAGGCATGGGGGTCGTCGTGGCCGCCGAGCACATGCAGCTCGCCCAGCGCGTGGCGCTGAAGTTTCTCCTGCCCGAAGCGTGCAAGAACGGCGAAGCGGTGGCGAGATTCTTGCGCGAGGCTCGCGCCGCAGTGCGGATCCAGAGCGAGCACGTTGCCCGGGTGACCGACGTCGGTCAACTCGAGAACGGCGCCCCGTACATGGTGATGGAGTTCTTGCACGGTGGTGATCTCGGCACCGTGCTGCAGGAGCGAGGCCCGCTGCCCGTCGCCGAAGCCGTGGACTACGTGCTGCAGGCCTCCGAGGCGGTCGCCGAGGCGCATGCCATCGGCATCGTTCACCGCGACCTGAAGCCGGCCAATCTGTTTCTCACGCGCCGCCGAGACGGCTCGCCCCTCGTGAAGGTGCTCGACTTCGGGATCTCCAAGGCGACGCAAGGCGAGGGAGGGCTCAGCCTCACCTCGACCTCCGCGGTCATGGGCTCGCCGCTCTACATGTCTCCCGAGCAGGTTCGAAGCGCGAAGGACGTCGACGCACGAGCGGACATCTGGGCTCTCGGTGTGATCCTGCAGGAGCTCCTCGCGGGCGCCCCGCCTTTCAGTGCCGACACCGCGTCAGCGCTGTTCGCCGCGATCATTGCCGATGCGCCCACGTCGCTCCGGTCGAAACGCCCAGACCTACCTCCGCCGCTCGAATCCGTGCTCGCAAGGTGCCTGGAGAAGGATCGGACCCGGCGCTACCAGAACGTCGCGGAACTCGCCGGGGCGCTCGCACCGTTCGGGCCTGCAACCAGCGCCGCGTCGGTCGTTCGCATCTCCCGTGTGCTCGGCGTGACCGGCACCACGATGCCCTCTCATCACGGGGCCCCGGCCGCCGAGACGACGCCCGAGGCCCGGCGCACCGAAGCCACGGCGGGGGCCTGGGGTAACACGCAGTTCGAGCAGAGGACGAGGCGCACGGGACTCTACGTCGCCGTCACCCTGACCGCCTTCGCGGTGATCGGTGGAGCCGCGGCGTTTCTGATCGGCGGCAAAACCCCGGTCGATGAATCAGCCTCCTCGACGGGTGCTCCTTCGGCTCCCGTCGCTCCGCTCGTGACCCCGGCTGTCCCCCCGCCGTCGCCCACGGTCCCGGAGCCCGCCGTCACGCCCGCCACGGCAGCGCCGCCACCCCCGATTGCGAGTGCTGCACCGGTAGTGGCCGCTCCACCCGCCACGGCGGCACGCCGGCCGTCGAAAGCAGCAGCGCGTCCGCCGGCGGCACCGACCACGGCTGCGCCACCGCACACCGCGCCCACGGCAGCTCCCGCGCCTGCAGCTCGCCGGCAGAAGGACCTTTTCGATGACACTCAGTAACGTCACCAGACTGCTGGCATTCTTGTTCGCCACCTTGGCACCCGCCCCGCTCTTCGCTCAGAGCGGTGACGACGCGGCTGCTGGGCGCGCCCTCTTCGCCGAGGCACGCAAGCTGGCTGCCGCTGGAAAATACGCGGACGCGTGCCCCAAGTTCGAAGAGAGTCTGCGGCTGAACCGGGGTATCGGAACTCAGTTCAACCTGGCCGATTGCCTGGAGCGGATTGGCCGAACCGCGAGCGCGTGGGGACACTTCCTCGAGGTGGCCGCTGCCGCCCGCGCGTCGGGTCAGGCTGAACGCGAGACGGTCGCGCGACAGCGCGCAGCAGCGCTCGAACCCAAGCTGCCGCGCCTGGTGATTGAAGTGGACGATCAGATCGAGGGCCTGGAAGTACGGCGGGACGGCGTGCTGGTCGGGGCGGCCGCGTACCGGACGGCCATGCCGGTGGACCCGGGTAAACACGTCGTCGTTGCAGCGGCACCGGGCAGGAAGGGTTGGTCGAGCGAGCTCGTCGTTCCGGCCGGACCTGGAACGGCTTCGGTGCGCGTGCCCGAGCTCGAGCGCGAAGGGACGGCACCCGTGGCACCCGCTGCGGCGGCCGCAAAGGATCCACCCGCCGCGGTGGACCCGCCGGCCGACGAGAAGGGCACGGGGCTCGGTACCGAGCGCACGCTGGCGCTCGCGGCAGCCGGGGTCGGCGTCGCCGGCGCGATTGCCGGAACGGTGTTTTTCTTCCAGTACAAGGCAAGAAACTCCGATGCGAAGGACATCTGTCCGACGCCGGCGAGCCCGTGCCCGCCGGGGAGCGCTTCCACGCACGCAGACCTGGTCGAGGACGCCCGAAAGGCCCGCACACTCACCTATGTGGGCTGGGGCGTCGGAGCAGCGGGTCTCGCGGGCGCGGCGGTCCTCTGGTTCACTGCACCGAAGGACGGGGGATCCGAAAGAGCGGGCGCTTGGACGCTCGAACCGCTCACCTTGCCGGGCGGCGCTGGAGCGCGCCTGCACGCGCGCTTCTAGTCGCGACGCGCATTGCCGTCGTCCGACGACGGCAGCTCAGTTGCAGTCGGTGCCGCAGCGGCTCTTCGGCGTGTAGCGGATGACGGCACCGGCGCTGTTCAGGACCAAATAGAGCGACTCGTCGGGGCCCATCCGAATCGACGCGGGACCACCGCCGGGATTTTCCAGGTCGATCGCACCTGGGGCGGCGAGCCCGGTGCGATCGGGCTTCACCTGCAGTGCACGGAGCGGACCGGCGTAGTCTGCGAAAACGTAGCGGAGCTCGCCGTTCCACACGTTCGACCAGCCGCAACCTTCCGGGATCAACCCGCCGATCACGGCTGTGCCGCTCGACCGGCCGTAGTCGTGCACGGGTCCGGTGCACGTGCGTGACGGGGTCAGGGTGCTGCAGTTGGCCCCGGCGACGTCACCGTACATTTGCGTGCCCTCGTTGAAGGGGTAGCCGTAGTGCTGGTTGCCGGTGCCGACCGAGATCTCCTCACGGGTCATTTCTCCCACGTCGCCGATCCAGAGGAGGTCGGTGACCGGGTCGATCCAGAAGCGCCAAGGGTTGCGAAGCCCCCACGCGTAGATCCGTTGGTCCGGCGCGGCCATGCTCCAGGCGCCGGTCGTGCTGGAGCAGGAGCTCACCATGCCCACCCCGACCAGGGGGTTGTCGCTCGGGATCGATCCGTCGAGGTTCACGCGAAGGATCTTGCCATTCCCCTTGTTGAGGCAGCTCCCGTATTTGTTCACTGGCGGCGTTGCGTTCGATCCGGTGTCGCCGACCGATAGGAAGAGCTTGCCGTCGTGCACGATGAGCCCGCCGCCGTCGTGGTTCGCGGGTCCCTCGAGCCCCGGGCCGTTGCCGCGTGCAGCCGCAATCACCGGGTTCACGAAGTCGATCGTGATGTCGTCGGTTGCACTGAGCGTGCCCCGGTAGACGCGGTGCTTGTCCGCGTTGGTCGTGCCATCGGAGACGTAGAAGTAGAAGGCATTTGTCGCCGGGTTCGGATCGGCGACGACGCCGAGCAACCCCTTCTCGGTGGCGGTATCGACGGTTCCGAACTTGCCGCTCAGGACGTTCTTCGTCCCGTCGGTGCGACGGATCGTGATGGACCCGCTCTTTTGCGTCACCACCGCCCGGCCATCGGCGTGGAAAGCAATGTCGGTCGCCGACGTCACGCCGGTGGCGAATGTCGCATCGACATCCCACCCCGCCACCGGGACGCACGTCGCTCCCCCAGTTCCGCCACCGGACGTGCCCGCGCCGCCGGAACCGCCGCTGCCACCCTGAGCGCCGCCAGCGCCACCCGTGCCCGCACCGCCGCCCGTGCCGCCGGTCCCGCCCGCGCCAGCATCGCCGCCTGTGCTGCCGCCGCTCCCGCCGGTGCCGGCGTCGCCGCCCGTGCCACCGCTCCCGCCCGTGCCGCCGGCCCCGCCCGAACCACCTTGAGCGCCGCCACCGCTGGCGCCGCTTCCAGCGGAGCCACCCGTTGTCGCCTTCCCAGCCGAGCCCCCGCTTGCGCTGGAGCCTCCAGCGCCCCCGCCACCGGGATCGCCTCCATTCCCGGCGCCTGCCTCGAGACCAGCCTCGCCGTTTCCAGCTTTGCCTCCTCCGCCCTTGCCGCCGGCCCCAGCCGAGCCGCCGCTCTGCTCATCGATACTGCGCTCGTCGAGCGGGAGACAGGTGGCGACCACGAGGCTCAAACCCGCCCATGCTGCCCATCCGACCTTCATCGGCCTGAAGGATAACCCGAAACCACCTGTCCGTGCGGGACTGGTCGGGAACAGGGAGATTTCACGCGACGCGTGTTGGAGATCGACCCGCACTCGATTGCTTCAGTGCCCAGCCTTCGGCACGTGCGCTCAGCGGCGTGTCATCACCGGCACGCGCGTCGAGACGTTCTGAGCGATTGGTGAGTGGAGACGAGGGGCATCGCCCCCTTCAGGCGCAAGGCGTCTGAAGGGAACTTGAGTCCGCTCGGATCGACGAGCGAGGCGAGTGGAGCCGAGGGGGATCGAACCCCTGACCTCTGCATTGCGAACGCAGCGCTCTCCCAGCTGAGCTACGGCCCCGGTACGGTCGGGAAGGTTGAGAAGGGGGAAGTTTGGGCCCGCGGAGGGTAGCGAGAAAGGCCTGCCTGTCAACCCTCCAATTCCCCATTGACCGGAGGATCCCGATGGTTATGTTGCGCCCGTGTTCGCGATCGGTCGCATCGAGCTTGTAGCGGCCGACGGGAAAGCCTCTGGAGAACGTCATGGGTAAGATCATCGGCATCGACTTGGGCACGACGAACAGCGTCGTCGCCGTGATGGAAGGCAAGGACCCTAAGGTCATCGTCAACGAGGAGGGCTCCCGGCTGACGCCGTCGGTCGTCGCGTGGGACGACAAGGGTGAAATCCTGGTCGGCACGATCGCCAAGCGGCAGGCGGTGACGAACCCCGAGCACACCGTGTACTCGTCCAAGCGCTTCGTCGGCCGGCGCTTCGAGGAGGTGCAGGAAGAATCGAAGCGCGTCCCGTATCAGGTGCTCAAAGGCAAGAACGGTGACGCGTGGATCGAAGTGCGCGGCAAGCAGATGGCGCCGCCCGAGGTGAGCGCCAAGGTTTTGCAGAAGCTGAAGGGCGCCGCCGAGGCGTACCTCGGTGAGAAGGTGACGGAAGCCGTCATCACCGTGCCCGCCTACTTCAACGACGCGCAGCGCCAGGCGACCAAGGACGCAGGCCGCATCGCCGGCCTCGACGTGAAGCGCATCATCAACGAGCCCACGGCTGCGGCGCTGGCCTACGGTCTCGACAAGAAGGCGAACGAAGTCATCGCCGTCTACGATTTCGGCGGCGGTACCTTCGATATTTCGATCCTCGAGGTCGGCGACAACGTCGTGCAGGTGATCTCGACCAATGGCGATACGCACCTCGGTGGCGACGACGTCGATGTCTTGATCATGGAGTTTTTGATGACGGAGTTCCGCAAGGATACCGGCATCGACGTTTCGAAGGACAAGATGGTGATCCAGCGTCTGAAGGACGCCGGTGAGCAGGCCAAGATCGAACTCTCCAGCAAGATGGAGACCACGATCAGCCTGCCGTTCCTCACCGCCGACGCGAGCGGGCCGAAGCATCTGTCGAAGCAGCTCACCCGCGCCAAGCTCGAGCAAATGATGCGCCCGCTGATCGAGCGCAGCATGGAACCGGTCCGTCGCGCGCTGGAAGACGCCAAGAAGAAACCGACCGAGATCGACGAGGTCGTGCTGGTCGGTGGTTCGACCCGCATCCCGCTGGTGCAGGAGACGGTGTCGAAGTTCTTCGGCAAAGAGCCGCACAAGGGCGTCAACCCCGACGAGGTGGTGGCGATCGGCGCGGCCGTGCAGGGCGGCGTCCTCTCCGGCGAAGTGCAGGACGTGGTGCTTCTCGACGTGACCCCGCTTTCGCTCGGCGTGGAAACGCTGGGCGGCGTGATGACGGTGATGATCGCGCGCAACACGACGATCCCGACCCAGAAGAAGGAGATCTACTCGACCGCGAGCGACAACCAGACGTCGGTCGAGATCCACGTCTTGCAGGGCGAACGCGCGCAGTCGAAGGACAACCGCACGCTCGGCAAGTTCCATCTCGAAGGGTTGCCGCCGGCACCGCGTGGCTTGCCCAAGATCGAAGTTACCTTCGACATCGACGCGAACGGCATCCTCGCCGTGCAGGCGAAGGACCTTGCCACCGGTAAAGACCAGCGCATCACCATCACCGCCTCGAGCGGCCTCAACAAGGACGACGTCGACCGGATGGTGAAGGAAGCGGCGTCGCACGAGGAAGAGGACAAGCGCCGGCGCGATGAAGTGGAGCGCCGGAACAAGCTCGACAGCCTCACGTATCAGCTCGAAAAGCAGATCGCGGAGAACAAGGAGAAGCTCGCGGGTGTCGACCTCGCCAACGTCGAGAGCTTGATCAAGGAAGGTCGCGCCGCGGTCGAGCAGCAAGACGACGCGAAGGTGCAAGACGTGACCGAGCGCCTGGAGAAGGAAGCGCATCAGCTCGCTGCCAAGCTCTACGAGGGCGGCGGCGCGGCACCCCCTGGCGGCACGCCCGGTGCCGGAACTCCCCCGGCGGACGCCCCGAAGAAAGACGTGATCGACGCCGAGTTCGAAGAGACGAACTAGACGCGCTCTGGACGCCGTTTTGAGCTCGGCGGAATCGCGAGGCGCTTTGGTCGCGACTCGTTCGGGTAAGCCCGTGTAGTCTCACGCCATGGTGCGAGTAGCTGGGCGCGCGATAGCGCTATTTGCGGTCCTCCTTGGTGCGTGCGGCGGCTCCCAGAAGCCCGCCGACCCTCCGGCCACGAAGGCTTCGGAGCCGGGCGTGGTGGTGCCCGCGAAGCCAGCACCGGACCTTTCGCCGGTCGCTGCTCCCCCGGGCCTTTTCGTCGTCGGCAGGCTCAAGACACCGGTCGCCTTCATCGATCGCGTCGGTGCCTGGCTCGGGATGCCAGGCCCAGTGTTCGACATGATCCCGGGGCGGGCGCGCGAGCTCGTGCGCCTGTTCGATCCGGAAGCACCGATCGAAGTCGCGGCGATGTTCTCGGCGGACAACAAGAACCAGCCGTTTGCCGGCGTCTTCTCGCTCGGGCTCACGTCACTCGCGGCCGCCGTCGAGGGAGCGGCGGCGCAGGGCATCGGCGTCACGGAGAAGGGCCCGGGCGTGTTCGAGGTCGATTTCTTCGGCAGTGGGCCCCGCTGCGTGGCCGCCGTCGCACTCGGGCGCGCACCGGCACGGCTGGTCTGCGCCCAGCGCCGGCGCGAGATCGAGGCGCTCTTGCCCTTCGCGACGCGCGGCCTGCCGAACCTCGAGCTCGGCCCGCGTGACATCGAGCTTTCGATCGACTTCGTCCCGGTCGTCGACGGCTTTCAGGACGAACTCGACGGCGCCCGCCTGTTCGCCGGGTTTCTGTTGCGGCGTGCGGAGCTCGACTCCCCCCGTTTCGACCGGGCGCTCGCAGCGGCGGTGAACGGCTTCACCGATGACCTGGTATTGCTTGCGCGCGACGCGAACAAGCTCCGCATCGGCGGTGGCCTGAGCGAGGAGCGGGGGGAGCTCACGCTCGATTTCGACTTCGACCTTCGTCAACAAAAGTCACTCGTCGCCGGCATGTTCGTCGACATGGCGAAGCGAAGCGCGCCCCCGCCGGCGTCCTTTTTCACGCTACCCGGCGACGTCGAGGTCGGCACTTTTTCCCACGGCGTCGATCGCGCACTCTTTTCCAACGTGCAGAGTTCGATCGCCGAGGTCGTCGATGCCTTCCTCGAACACGAGAAGGTCGGAAAGCCCGGCCGCGACCGAGCGCGTGGGATCATCGACGCCTACTTCGAGCTCGTGCGCCCGGCGGTGGCGGGCTGGCGCGAGGATCCCGCGGCGGACGGCAAGGACGGCTCGTTCGGAGTCATCGTCTACGACGAGCCGCCGAAATTGTTCGCCGCGGGGGTCGCCGATCTGGGCGGGCTGCTCTCTGATCGCGGGTTTCGCGCCATGCTGAAGAAACGGCTCGAGCTGTCGCTGAAAGAGCTGCCCACGGCGCGCTTCGTGCCGCTGCGCGGTGCCGCCATACCCGCCGGGACCCGCGCGCTCGTGGTGACGATCCCGAAGGAGCTCGCGGAGAACGTGCGCCGCGCGATTCCGTCCTCGAGCGCGAATGCGAAAACGCTCCCCGAATCACTGGCCATCGTGGTGGCGCCGCATGGGTCAGGCACCGTCATCGCGTACGCGACCACACCGGCTGTGCTCACCGAGGTTCTCAGCGGGTTCTTGAGCGGCAAGGGTCCGACGTTGGCCGAGCGCCCCGAGCTTCAGCCGCTGAAGAACCTTCGGGCCTCGGGGGCCTACTTCCTCACCGTCGGCGGCTTGATCAACGCGGTGTCGAAGGGCCTCGGCAAGCAGGCGCGCTCGACCCCGAGCCAGAAGCCGGAGCCACCGCTCGTCGTTCGGGTCGAGCCGCTACCCGGCAAGGCCCCAGGGACCCGGGTCGGGGTGACGGTCCCGCGAGCCCTGTTCAGTGCGATCCCAGGCCAGATCGCGACCCTCGCCGCTCCCTGACCGTCGGGAATTTGTCTCGCCCCGAGAGGGTGATGTAAGCGTACATCCTACATTGTACGCCTATGTAAGACATCTGCGGATTGCCCGGCTTTTCGTGGCTGCCGCCCTCTTTGCCGGGCCCGCCTGGGGCTGGATCGAGATGACCCCGAAGGGTCTCGTCTCGACGGTCGAGGTCGAGGGCGACGGTCGCGGTACCGTGACGCACGAGCTCACCCTGGACGTGCGTGGCGGGCCACTGCGCGAGCTCGGACTGGCGATCGCTGACGCGGACGCCGAGCCACTTGGCGACGCGACGGTGAAGAAGCTGCCGAGCGGGCTGCCTCTGCCTCTCGTCGTGGAACGCCATGCCGACGGCTCGCTGGGCCTCGAGGTCGACCACGAGCGCGGCCTCCGCTCCGGCCGCTACCTTTTCTCGGTTCGCTATCGGACGGATCTCGGTGCTCGCAACGTGCTTTCCCGCCGCGGTGAGGCGTTCGAACTCAACTGGGTGGGCCCCCGCCTGGACGGGGGAGTGGACGGCGCGCGGACGGTCGTCCGTTTTCCGCTCGGCGCCGCGCCGCCTCGTCTTCCGGAGGCGACAGCGGAGGATGCCGAGCGCGGGTTCGGTGTGCTCGTGGGGGCCGTTCGGCGGACCCCGTCCGGCGACGAGATCGAATTGCTTCGCTCGCACGTCGCGTCCGGCGAGCCGGCGCTCTGGCGCGTCGAGGTGAACCCGAGCGCTTTTCCGGCACTTTCGAAGCCGAAGACCTCGGCTCAAGCGCCGGCCCCGGTGCCGCGGGCCGTGCCGGTGGTTCGCTCGCCGCGCTTCATCGCTTCATCGACGCTGCTCGCTCTCGTCGTCGGTCTCGTCGTGTGGTGGAAGGCGATCGGCTACGGCCGCGCCTGTGCGAGCCACGGCGCCAAGCCGCGAACACTGGTGCCGCTGCCGCTCTGGTCGAGGGTACCAGCCGCGGGGTTGTGCGCGGGCGCTGCACTCTTCACGGGCGCCGAGCTCGAGGTGCCGAGTCTTGCCGGGGTCCTCTTGGTGCTAGCGCTCGCGCTTTCCGCGCACACCGCGCCGCATCACGGCGTCCGGCCGCGCGGTCCCGGCCGCTGGCTGCCGCTGAGCCAGGGGGATGCCTTCACCCGCAAGCGCGCCGTACTCCCCGGCGCCTGGCTCGATTCGGGCTCGGTGCGCGGGCTCGCGCTGTTCGCGTTGCTCGCGATGGCGGTCCTCGCGGTGGCGTTCTTCGAGTTGTCGAAGTCGCCGTACCGGGCGCTGCTCGTGGTGCTGACGGCATCGGTCGCCCTGCCGATCTTCTTCAGCGGCCGTGCGAGCGATCTGGTCGCCGATCGGGTCGCTTTTTCACGGGCTTTCCTCAGCCGGCTGAGCCGGGGCCTCCGGGGTCGCCCGGCGCTCCGCGCGGTGCCGTGGGCGCGGGTTCCGGAGGGTAGCGCGGAGCCTGACGAACTCCGCGTGCTGGTGAAGGTTCGTGACGGGATCGACGGCTTCGTCGGGCTCGAAGTGGCGCTCGAACCTCAACGGGGACTCTTCGGTGTCGGCGCGGCGCCGTTCGTGCTCGTGCGGGTTCGCGAAGGATCGCTTGCGGAACGGGCGCTCCCGGGCGCGGCCTTCAGCCGTGGACGAAAGAACGAGGAGCGGGTGGCCGTGCTGACGCCGCCGCTTCCGACACTCGGTCTCACGCTCTCGCTCGTCGAGCGCATCGCCACCCGCCTGACCGCTCAGCCGCCGAAGAGCGCCCGCATGTCGTCCGGCATCGGTGCCTCGACGCGGAAGCTCGGCACCGTCGCGTCTCCCGCCCACGCGATGTAGCTCGCGTGCAGGGCGTGGCGAGCGCCTCCGGCCGGCCAGGGCGCACCGCCGTACAGCGTGTCGCCGACGAGCGGAGCGCCGAGCGCCGCGAGATGGGCGCGCACCTGGTGGCGGAACGCGCGGGCGACCTCGAGTTCTACCAGGATCAGGTCGGTTCGCCGCTCGAGCACGCGGTATCGCGTCGTGCCGTGATGGTAGTAGCCACGCGGGGGGACCGGGTGCGCAACGACCCGGCCGCGCTTTTTCGGATCGGGCGCCAGCGGCCAATCGATGGTGCCGGTCGCCTCGAGCTCCCGGTCGACGATCGCGAGGTAGCGCTTCACCAGGCTCTCCGAGCCGAGCGCCTGGGTCAGTGTTCGGAACGCCGGTGCGGTGCGCGCGACGACGAGCAGGCCGGACGTTTCCGTGTCGAGCCGGTGCACGAGCCCTGGCTCGCGGGGCTGGTGGCCGATGCCGCGCGTTTCCGGGTAGCGCGCGACGATCGCATTAGCGAGCGTCCCGTGCTCGCCAGGGCGTAGCGGCGCCGTCGGCTGGCCCGCGGGTTTCATCACGACGAGCACCTGGTCGAGCTCGAGGCGCACGTCGAGGGGCGCGTCGGGATCGGCGGTCGCGCCACCTTGATCGAGCTCGACCGAGATCGCGACACCGGGCACCGCCGGCATGCCTCCCCGGAGCGGTCGCCCCGCCGCGGTCACGCTTCCGGCGGCGAAAAGTGCTCGCGCCTGCTTGCGCCCCAGGCCCGCGACCTGACGCACGAGCACGCGATCGAGCCGCATGCCGGCGGCGGTCTCGGGCACGACGAACTCGACGTGACGCGGCTTCAAAAGCGTCCGGTGACGCCCGCGTCGAGCGTCCCGCCTCGCGGACTGGGAACGTACGTCACGTACGGCAAGAACGGCAGCCGGCCTGTTTCCTCCGTTCCGGGGGCGGTCGCCAGCCAGCCGATCACGCCGCCACCGATGGCACCGGCCGCGGCGCTGGCGAGCCAAAGGCGGGTGCGGGTGGCGTCGGTTTCGTCGACGAGGAGCAGCGGGCTTGCCGCCGCCGCGCCGAGCAAACCGCCGAGGGTGGTCGAGAGGTCGACGAGCAGCACCCGGGAGGCCGGGACGTTGACCACGGTCGCGACTGCGCCAAGGCTGACCACGCCGGCCCCGGCACCCCACCCGAGGCCCTTCGTGAGCGATCCGGCGGTGTCGCCGCGTGCGGCCATCTGCGCCATCGCGCCGAACAGGGCGCCGAAACCACCGCCCGAGTGCGTGAGCACCGCATCGCCGTCGGTCATGCTCCCGCCCAGGGCGATTCCGGTCGTCGCCAGCCCGACGCCACCGAGGGCGGCAATCAAACCGTAGGTGAACTGAAGGTCGGGTTTCACGCCGTAGCCGTCGGCGAGCAAGAGGCCGGAGGCGGCCGGCCACCACATCCCGGCCGAGAGGTACCAGGCATCGCCGGTCGTCACGTCCCACTCGTCGGCAACGAGGAGGGACGCGCCGAGGCCGAGCCCCGCGCCAAGCGCGACCAGCGGGTAGACGAGCCGCGTGTCCTTGGACCCGCTCGCCCGCTGGATCGTGTAGCCAAAGTAGCCGCCGAGCACGGTGGAATTCAGCGCCAGCACGGGGCGCCCCGCGGAGGGCGGGGCCGCCGGCACCTCCGGCACGGTGGCGCCCGTGTCGCCACGCGGATCACGCTCGGGAATGCGCCCCGCGTCGAACACGTCGCGCAGCATCACGACCGTCTTGACCTCGAGGGTCGAGAGCTCCTGCGTCGACAGACGCTCTTCGCGCGCGAGCTCGACCCGGCTTCCCGGCGCGACCGCGACGAGCTTCACGCGAATCGCTTCGGGCTCGAGCACCAGGCGGGGCACGATCAGCCAGTCTGCCGCTGGCTTGGTCAACGCGGGAAACCCCTCCGGTCCCCCTCGCTTAGCCGTGAGCCCGAGATCACCCGCGGTATCGAGCAGCGTGGCATCGATGACGGCCGAGGCCTCTCGAGCTCGCTGATCCTCGGCGGTGGCGGCCGGCGAAAAGCTCCCCGGCGCGACTTCGACCACGGTCGGGTAGACGGTCGCGTCTTTCGGACCGGCGTGGCCGGTGGCGGCCGCGAGCGAGATGAGCGCGACGATCGAAACTCGCGCGAGGAGCCGCGCGGTCAGAACATCACGGTCGCGCTGATCCACGCGTCGAAGGAGGTCGAGTCATCGACCTTGAAGCGGCGACCGGGGTCGTTGATGGGTTTGCGAAAATTCGGGTTCGGGATGCCCGTGGCCGCGAAGCCGCTGGCCGGGTCGCCCACGCGACACGGCCCGGATTGGTCGATGCTGTTGTTGAAGTCCGGGTTGCACGCCTGGTCGTACGTGATCAGGTGGCCCTGGACCAGCGTGTACGTGCCGCCCAGGTTGAACTTCACGAATTCGCCGGCCTGGTACGTTGCCTGCACGCTGAAGCCGTAGGCGCCGTGCTGCTGCACGTCGGTCAGGCCCGTGTAGTAGACCTTCTGCGAACCGGTATCGACGACCGACGGGTGATCGCCCGCGTCGGCAATGACGGGGTTCGCTTTGTAAGCGGCAAACTGCGGGTTACGCAGCGTTTCGGCGTCGCTCGAGCCGAGGGCGTCGTAAAGCTCGTTGTAATCGCGGCCTTCGGAAATATACGACCCGGTGAAGCGCCCGTCGATCGTGATGCGCTGGAACGCGTCGCGGATTTCCCAAGGGATGACCGCGATGCCGACCGTCATCGTCCCGCGCAGCGGCGGGTGGTTCACGAGCGAGCCCTGGAGATCGGTCCCGTGGTAGTCGCTCGACGCCGTGGGGAACTCGAACAGCACGTCGAAGCCGCCGTACGGCTCGATGTACTTCACGCGCCGAGAAAGGTACGTGTGAAAGGCGAGCCCGGTGGTGCCGCGGCTCACGCCCGGTTTGCGCTGGCCGTTCGACCCCGCGTCGAGCTGAAGGCCGGTGTCAGCGTCCCGGTACTCGTCTTCGCCGGCGGTGCCGTCGCGGTCGATGTCGTGAGGATACGCGCACGAAACCTGGCTGCTCTGCACGTTGAGCGCCGCGGGATTCTTGTTGCACGCGTGCATCGGTTCCGACACGTCGATGCGCACCTCACCGCCCAGGACCCAGGTGGGCTTGGTGGGGTTCCGCGCCTGGTTCATCGGCCCGAAGTCCATGCCGATCGCCAGGTATTCGATGCCGCTCCGCGTCGGGGAGGTGAATGGCAGCGCGAACAACTGCTCGCCCGGGGCACCTTGGAGCGACGTCGTTTGCAACGTGCTGCCGTCCGCCGTGAGCTCGCGGTCGTCCGAAAGGATGACGGGTAGCCGGATGATCAGCGCGATGTCCTTGAACACGCCGATATCCGCACGCGTGTTCAGTCGTGAGATCGTCTGCGACGACTTGGCGACGGCGAGATTCGAGCTCGTGTAGCCACCGCGCGCGAGGTTCGTTTGCAAGATCGTGTTCTCACGACGGATCTTCGCGTTTTTCCAGGTGTGCTGGTAGCCGAGCGAAAGATGCAGATCGAAGACGTCGTCGTCGTCGAAAGCGTCGGCCACCTGCATGATCTCCGAAGGCTCGCGCAGGACGGAAGGTTCGGTGACCTTCTTTGGCTCGTCCGCGGCCGCCGGACGGATACCGACCCCGTGGGCCAACGCCGACGCCGCCATGAGACTTGCCGCGAGGCGCAGTCGTCGGGTGGTCTCTGAAGCGGTACCCATGGAGAAGCCCGTCGTGCGGACGCTACTTTCGCACGGCTGAAACTGTCAACGGAACTCCGTTTTCGAGCCACTGGGCTCGGGAGTCGGCGAGCTCTCGTCGCGTTCGCTCGGGGCCGTTTCTCGGCCCGCGGTCCCGATCCTGGCCGTCAGGGCTGCCCCGAGGCGGGCTGCCTCCGGCCCCTCGAGCCCGGTCACCGCCGCCTCGGCGCGCATGCAAGCGTAGCGGCTTCCCCGCCGCGCCCGGAGCCTCTGGACGGCCCACGCACCGAGCGGTGCGGCACTCCCTGAAGGGCCGGCGGAGGCGCGAGGGGGCGGGGTGAGGAGCCCGAGTGCGGCCTCGCAGTCTTCGACCAGCGATGTCGGGTCGGTCCGCCCACCGAGCTTGAGGCGGCCGTTCGGCGCGGCCACGCCGCGCGTGTTCGGACCAGGGTCCGCCGCGGTTCGCCCGTGCACCGCGGTGACCCCCTGCCGGACCTCGAGCTCGAGCCCCTTGCCGGTGACGGTGAGGGTGAGCTCGGCGTCACCGTAGTGCACGACCCCGAACGGCGTCCCTAGATGCACCTCGGCGCCGGCACGGGCGCCCGGGCCCGCGGTCGTGGTCACGGTTCCGCGCGCGACGAGCACCGTCTCGTCCCCGTTCGGGCACACGCGAAAGCGCCCCGCGCCGCGTAGGGTGAACTCACGTCGCGTCTCGCTGTGTCGTAGCGAGAGCTCCGCGCCGTCCGGCAGGTCCGTGGCCTTGCTGCCGTCGAGTTGATCGCCGACCTTGGGCAGACCGGGTGCCAGCGAGCCGCTCTTGCCGGGCTTCACCGAAAGCACCCGGCAGACGACCGGCACCGCGGGTGGCCGCACGGACGCGGAACTCGGCCTGTTCGGTCGCGCGCTCGGCCGTGCGCTGGGCACGGCGCTAGGCCGCGGAGCGGGGGCTTTCTCCGAGCGGCAGCCGGCGCCGAACGAAAGGAGCACGACCGCTGCCGCTAGAGCGCGTCTCGTCATCCCGCGCGCCCGCTCATTCCGGCTCGGCCGGCATGATGAGGGTCTTGCGATCGCCGTCCTCGTCGTCCTCGAAAATCTCGCTGGAGATGTCTTCGGCGGCGAGCTCTTCCTTGGCGGCGCCGAGCTCGCGGCTGGTGTCCGCCAGCCGATCGGCGACCACGCCGAGGAACTGCCAGAGCAGCTTGACCGCCAGCTGGTGTTCCTTGCGCAGGATCTCGAAAAATTCCGTGCGCCGGATCACCATCATCTCGCTCGGCCCGTCGCTCATCACCGTCGCGGAACGCGGCTGACTGCGGACCAGGGCCATCTCCCCCACGTGGTCGCCGGGCTTCAACGTGGCGAGATCGGCGCCACCGCGCGTGACCTTCACCTGGCCGCTGAGCACGATGAAGAGCTCCTCGCCCGTCTCGCCTTCGCTGATGATGCGCTCGCCGTTCTGGAACGTGGCGACGTCCGTCACCTGCAAGACGCGCAGGATCTCGCGATCGTTCAGCGGCCGGAACAGGGGCATGCGTGCCAGCGTCTCGCGCTTGAGCTGGAGTTGCTTCGCGCGCGTGGCGTCGCGCGAGGTCACGTCGCCGACCGTGACGATGACGGCGGTGATGTTGTCCTTGCCGCCCTGCTCGTTGGCGGCGTCGATCAGCGCGCGGGCGGCGGTGTCGGCGTTCGGCGTCGACAGGTGACGACCCAACGTCTCGAGATCCTCCTCGAAGTACCCGCAAAGCCCATCCGTGCACAAAAGGAAGCGATCGCCCGCGACCATGTCGAGCACCAGGCTGTCCGGCTCGGCGTGCTCGTACACGCCCACCGCGCGAGTGATCGCGTTCTTCTGCGCGATCTGCTCGACCTGCTCCTTCGACATCTTGCGCTTCTTGATCAGCTCGTTGCGCACCGTGTGATCTTCGGTGAGCTGCTCGAGTACGCCGTCGCGCAAGAGGTAGATGCGGCTGTCGCCGACGTAGATCATGAACGCCTGGGTGCCGATCGCGAGCAGCGCGACGAGGGTGGTCCCCATGCCGCGCTTGCTCGTGTCTTTGGCCGCCTCCGCGTGAACGCGGTTCGATGCGCGGTTGACCGCGAACTCCAGCATGTTGAGCACGTCGCGCTTGCTGACCCGCGCGCCGCCCGACGCGCCGGCCGCGTAGTCGCGCAACAAATCGCCCTCGCGCTTGATCTCCTCGTGCAGTGTGCGCACGGCGAGCGCGCTCGCCACCTCGCCGGCCGCGTGGCCCCCCATGCCGTCACAGACGACGAACAGACCGATCTTCTTGTCGACGAGGAAGTTGTCCTCGTTGTGCTCGCGCTGCCTACCGACGTCGGTCAGGGCGGCAAACTGGACTTCGGGGGTGCTCATCCAGCGACCCAGGATAGCGAGGATGTCGCGCGCCTCCAAGCTGGCCTCTCGCGCCGGAATTGGCCTCGTCATGCCCGAAATTCGGTCACTGCCGGAACGAGTTGCGGGAGTCGTCGGGTCGGGCCCGTCAGCCGAGAGCGCCGGTTTCCAGTACGGACGAGGCGCCGCCTCGGGCGACGATCACGTGATCGAGCAGCGTGAGACCGACGATGCGGCACGCGGTCGCGAGGGCCTTCGTCATGCCGAGGTCCTCGCTGCTCGGTCGCGGGTCCCCACTCGGGTGGTTATGAAGGAGTAGGATGGCGCTCGCGGCGTCCCGGAGAGCGGGACCGAGCACGTCGCGGGTGGTGAGTGCGCAGCCATGCTGCCCGCCCTGAGCGATGCGGCGAGCAGCCTTGAGTCCGTTCTGGCCGTCGAGCGAGAAGAGCCACACTTCCTCGTGGTCGAGACCCGCGAAGCGCGGCCGTGCCCAGGCGACCACGTCCTCGAACGAATGGAGGGGCGCACGCAGCGAAAGCGCGCCGAGCGTCGCGCGGCGGCCGAGCTCGATCGCCGCGCTGACCCGTGTCGCCTTCGCCGGACCGAGGCCCCGGCGAAGCGAAAGCCCCTGTGGTCCGGCGCGCGCGAGCCCTTCGAGGCCGCCGACGTCGTCGAGCAGGCCGAGGGCGAGTGCCGTCACCGGCTGGCCGGCGCTCCCGGTGCCGAGCACGAGGGCGAGCAACTCGCTGTCACTCAGCCGCGCGAGCTCGAACAGGAGCGCTCGTTCGCGCAGGTCGGGCATGCCTGCTCGGGGGTGCACGTCGCATGCCACCCGCGTGACGCCGGGTGAGTCGAGATCCCGCGCGCGGTGGCCACCCCACCGCCATGGCGGCCGTCACTCGACGCGCACGAGCGAGCCCGCGGGCAGCCCCGCGATGAAGGCGGCGACGGCCATCTCCACGCCCGCGATTTCCTGCCCGTCGAAGGTGATCTTCGTTCGGTAGCTCGGCTCGAACCAGCGCGGGTACGAGCCGACCTCGATCTCGGGATGCGCCGCGACGATGCCGTCGAGCAGCGGCTTCAAGTCCGCCTCGTCGACACGGGTGAACACGGCGCGAGAAACGAACGCCCGCGGACCCCTGATCCAGTGCCGCACCGTTGCCAGTTTCTCGCGAAACACCTCGGGCACCCCCGGCAGCATCCAGACGTTACCCATCACCGGCGTCGGCCAGGCTCCCTCGGGTGACGGTGCGAGCACGGCGCCGGCAGGAACGAGCGCCAGCCTCAGGTGGGTTTCCGTCGTTCGCTCGCCGTAGGCTTTTCGCACCAGCGCGGCGAGCACGGGATCTTCGACCACCGTGGTGTCGAAGGCGCGGGCCACGGCTTCCACGGTGAGGTCGTCGTGGGTCGGACCGACGCCACCGCTCGTGAAGACGAGATCATGGCTCGATTTCAGCGCGCGGAACTCGAAGGCAAGCACGTCGACCGCGTCGGGCAGCATGACGGCTCTCGTCAAACGCACGCCGAGTGCTCGCAGCGTGCGGGCGAGCTCCACCAGGTTCTGGTCCGCCACCTTCCCGCTGAGCAGTTCGGCACCGACGAGCGCGATCGCGGCGGTTTCCGCCAGCACCTGGTCCATGACTCACTCCGGCTCGAGCTCGCGCGTCACCGGCTCGCCGTCCTCGTCGATGCGAATGAGCTCCTCGACCCGCTTCTCGGCGGCATCGAGTCGCTCCTGTGCTCCCCGCGCCAAACGGATCCCCTCCTCGAACAGGGCGAGCGACTCCTCGAGACCGAGATCACCATTTTCGAGATGCTCGACGACCTCACCCAGGCGTTTGAGCTGGGTTTCGAACGACAGCTCGGGTGGAGGCCCGCCCTCGGGCTGGGTGCCTGCGGACCTTCGACTTGCCACGCACCGAGCGTCGTCGCGCTCCGCTCCCGACGCAAGCACCGCGCGCTAGAGCCCAGCACATCACCAGCTTCGCTGGTTCTGAAGCGGGCTGTCGCCCGCTGCGCTGCTTCGCAGCGCGGCTCTAGCTCTGTCCCCGGGGGCGTCCCGCCCCCGGAAAAATGGCTGCGCCATTTTTCTCCCCCTCACCCGCTTCGCGGGTGGCTAGAGCTCCTCACCTCTTCACGAGGTTGTGAGATGCGCTCTAGCCCTCACGGATGAGCTCACCTTGCCTTCGCGGCGGCCTTCACGGCGCCCGGCGCTTCGAGGCCCGGTCGAGCCGCGGCGATGCGCTTTCGTACGCCCCCTTCCGGCAGGCGGGCGAGTAGGACCGAGCCGTCGGGATCCGGCGCGAGCGGGAGCGCGAGCCCCGCACTCGTCTCGACGACGAACATCGTGTCGGACGGCCCGGGCGCCGGGGGCGGGAGCTTGAACCATGCGGTCCCCCGCGGCTCGCTTGCGGCGGTCGCTGCGGTGTTTGTCGCCGGCTCTGTGCCGAGCGCTGCACGGGCGAGGCGCCGCACCTCGGGATCCGGGTCGAGCTCCTTGGCGAGGTCGAGCGTGCGGCGGCGCCCGGGCTCGGAGCGGGCGCCGAGGGCCGTCACGATCGCGCGCCGGACGCGAGGCTCGACCTCGAAACGGTAGGCGTCGGCGAGCAGGCCGACCGCACTCGCCTCGCGGCTACGGGCAAGGCCGAGCGCGGTGTGCGTTCGGAGCACCGGATCGCCGCTTTCCAAAAACTCCCTGAGCCGCGGACGAAGGCCCTCACCGTCACGGGCCGCGAGCGCGTTCGCCGCGAGGTGCGCGGCGGCGCCCCGCGATTCCACGAGCTCGACGAGAACCCGGTTCGGCACCAGATCCGCCGCCTCGGGCAGGGCGAGCGCGATCGCCAGGCTCCCGCGAAGGCCCGGGTCGGATTCGCGGACCAGGCGCTCGGCGCAGGCCCGCGCCACCGTGGGGTGGGTCGCCGTGCGGGCCACGGCGCGGACCACGACCGGATCGGCGCCGTTCACCAGCTCCGCCCCGCGTTGCGGCGCGGTGACGCCGAGCGCAAACGCCCAGGCGGCACGGTCGGAAGTTTTCGGCGACCGGGCGAGGGCGACGAGCGCGTCGTCGAGATCGACGTGCGAGATCTCTGCCGCCGCGCGAAGTGTTAGCGCTCGCGCGGCGTCACCCCGGCGATCGGGCGAACCGAGTGCGCGGACGAGAATGTCCTCGGCGGCGTCGTCGGTGGACAGCGCGAGCGCGTACGCGGCCGCCCAGCGCGTGTCTGCCGTTGCGAGGGCGGTCTCCAGACGCGCGAGCGGCTCCGGGCCGCCGGAGCGGGCGAGCGCCGCGAGCCAGGCGTCGCGGTCGTCGATCGCGACGTGGACACGAGCGAGCGCCGGTCCCAGGTCGGGGTTTCTTGCCTCGATCGCGATGGCGAGCGCGGCGCTGGCCGTCGCCGGATCCGATGCCAGTGCCGCGAGCTTCTCGCCGGCCTCGGCGGCACGGGTGAGGGCCAGCACCCTGACGCTCTCCGTTCGCACGCGCGCGTCGCGGTCACCCCCGAGCTCGCGGGCCACCGAGGCGGCCCGGCGAGGATCCAGCCGAAGCAGCGCGCCCAGCGCCTTCGCGCGTAGCGCCGGCAGCGCGCTGCGGGACGCGGTCTCGAGCAACGGCGCACCCTCCGGGTCCCCGAGTTCGCCGAGGAGTTCGACGAGCGATTCGGTCGGCGCGCCGCGTGCGCTCAGGAGAACCTGGATCTTTCGCGGCGGATGGGCGACGAGCGCGATGCGTGCGGTCTCGCCGGTGCGACCGGCTTGGCGGAGTGCCTGGGAGAGCAGTTCCACCGACCGCGGATCCCGAGAGCGGGCGAGGGCAAGCGCTGCGGTTTCGCGCACCAGCGCATCCTTCGGTTCGTCGAGCGCTTCGCCACCCGCCATGGCGCGGAGGAGCGCCCCGCGCGCGACTTCCTCGTTGGCGTACCCCGCGAGTGCACGCACCACGACCAGGCGTTCGCGCGCATTCCGCGCCTCGCCGCCCGGCTCGAGCGCATGAGCGAGCAATCCGAGGGCGGCCGTCGACGGCGTGCTTCCCAGCCGCTCGAAGGCGCGCTGGCGGAGCTCGGTGGGTTCGGCGCGCAAGAGCGGTCGCGCCGCCTCGACGCCGAGGCGACCACGAAGCGAGGGTTTCGGCGGCTCGGTCTGGGCGAAACCGGGGTCAGCGGCGAGGAGCGCCAGCGCGAAGAAAGCCGCGGTCGAAACGTTCCTCATGGCGCCGCCGGTGATCCAAGCACGAGGAAGCCGAGGCCGCTCGGCGGAAGCGTGCCGCGCGCGGTCTTGATCGCGGTCCAACCGATGGTTTCCGCCGGGTCATCCCGGTACGTGAGCCCGCGGAGCTCGTTGACGAGGGCGAAGGAGCGAGTGAGCGCCTGCTGCTCGGCGGCCGGGCTCGCGTTCTCCGGCCGCACCGCGACCATCAGCACCAGATCCGGGTTCTTGTTCAGGAGCGCGGCGATCGCGCGCACGCTCGGCGCCGAGCTCGCGCTCACGGCCTCGCTGCCGGCATTCGTCTCGAACGTGATCGCGGCGTTCAGGCGCAGTTCCCACGCGATCCCGGACTTCGGCTTTCCGGGCTCGAGCACGGCGAGGGGGATCCCCTTCTCACCGGCGATCGTCTCGGGACAGCCGTCGCCGTCCTCGGCGCCGTCGTAGTCCTCCGCCTGTTCGGGACAGCGATCGGCGTCGCCCTCGAGCGCGTCGCCGTCGCGATCCGGGCTCGGGCACCCTTCGAGCGCCGCGTGGGTCGCGGCGGGTCCCGGCTCGAGCCGGCAGCGATCCCGCGTGTCCGGCAAACCGTCCCGGTCATCGTCGGGGTCGACACAACCGTCGTCGTCCGCAAAGCCGTCGCGGTCCTCGGCACGGTTCGGGCAGCGATCCCGCGGGTCGGGGACGCCGTCCATGTCGCCGTCGCGGACCGGGCAGCCGTTCTTGGCCGGATCCGGATCCGCGGGGCCCGGTGCGGCGCGGCACGCGTCGCGCACGTCGGGGGTGCCGTCCCGGTCGTCGTCGGGATCGAGACAGCCGTCCGCGTCCTCGACACCGTCGAGATCCTCGACACTGCCGGGGCAGCGATCGGCGCTGTCCTCGACGCCGTCGCCGTCGTCGTCGATCTCGGGACAACCATCCTTGTCTTCGAAGCCGTCCCGATCCTCGGGGCGCTCGGCGCACAGGTCCACTTCGTCGAGGATCCCGTCGCGGTCGGCGTCGTCGACGTGCGGGGCGTAGCCGACACTGACGAAGGCGCTGAAGGCGGGCGGTTCCGCCATGCCGGCGACCGGGACCTCGGCGCCCAGGGCGCCGAACACGTTGCCGAACGTGCGCCGGACTGCGAGAGCGATCGCTGCCGTCGACTCTCGGCCGGCAGCAAAGCTCGGCGTCAGCGAAATCGCGCCGTGTCCTTCGAGCGCGAACAACCAGGCGCCCGAGCGATCGAGGCCGAGCGTTTGAGGTTTCAGGTGGAGGCCAAGCCCGAACGGCAGATCGTGGCCGAACGTTTCCCCGGCATAGGGCAGCTCCTCCTCGCGCAGGCGTGCCCCGGCGGTCGCTCGCAGCGTGGCTCCGAAGAACCCGACGTCGGCGAGCAGCCGAACTTCCGCCCGGAGTCGCTGCTCACCCAACGTGGAGCTCAGGTTGCCGGTGGGCAGCGACAAGCGCGCAAGCGCCCCGAGGCCGAAGGTCGAACCGCGCTCGCGGCGAACGAGTGTCGTGCGGGCATCAACCGCGATGTTGCCGAGCGCTGTCGCCGGTAGCTTTCCCGCCCCGAGTGCGGGTGGTGGTGTCTCTCCACGCTGGTAGAGGGCCGCGGGGACCCAGAACCCGAGCGCCAGGCGCCCGCCGAGGCCGATGCCGCCGGTGAGATCGAGGGCGACCTGGTCGCTGACGATCGCAAGGCGTTCACCGCTGGCCGCGTCAGGCACGACGACCGGCCTCCGGGCATACGAAACCCACGCCCCCACGTTCCAATCGCCGAGCGCTCTCGGGTCGGTGGGCTCGAGGTAGACGACGGCCTCGGGGTGGGTCGGTCGCTCGACCGCCCGCAGGTTGACGGCAGGGGGTTCAGCGGCCGCTTCTCGCGCCGCGAGAACGAGCCCGACCGCCAGCCCAAGCGACAAGAGCGAGCGGAAACGCCGCGCGGCTCGCCGCGCGGCGAGCAGGGGGACGCGCGTCACTCTGACCACCCGGCGAGCCTATCACCCCTCGAGCGATCACCCTTGCCCCGACGCCGCGTCCGTGCGCTTCTCAGGCTGCTATGGATGCCATCCGCGTGCGCGGTGCCCGCGCGCTCAACGGGACGATCCGAGTCGGCGGCGCGAAGAATGCGGCGCTTCCGATCCTGTGCGCCACGCTGCTCTCCGACGGCGAGAGTTTGCTCCGCAACGTGCCCGGCTTGCGCGACATCGACACCACGGGAGAACTGCTGCGTGTGCTCGGGCGCGACGTCACGACGCAGATCCCCGAAGTCAGGGTGCATGCGGCATCGCGACCGGTAGTGCCCGAGGCGCCGTACGAGCTGGTGCGGCAGATGCGCGCCAGCGTGCTCGTACTCGGGCCGCTGGTGGCCCGCTACGGCCGCGCGAAAGTGTCGTTGCCCGGTGGTTGCGCGATCGGCGCGCGCCCGGTCGACCAACACTTGCTCGGTCTCGAGGCGCTCGGCGCCCGCATCGAAGTGGAGCACGGCTTCATCGTCGCGGAATGCTCGGGTCGCCTGAAAGGTGCGGAAGTCGTCTTCGACGTCCCAACTGTGACCGGCACCGAGAACCTGATGATGGCCGGCGCGCTCGCCAAGGGGCGAACCACGCTCGTGAACGCGGCGCGTGAGCCGGAGGTCGAAGAGCTCGGGCGGGTGCTGAACAAGATGGGCGCGCGCGTCGAAGGTGCCGGGACATCGACCATCCACATTCATGGCGCCGACGAGCTCGAGCCGTTCGATCACGCCATCATCGCCGACCGCATCGAGGCGGGGACGTTCATGGCAGCGGTCGGCGTCGCCGGCGGCGACGTGCTGCTCGAACACGCGCCGCTCGACGACCTCGAGCCCGTGATCGTGAAGCTTCGCCGCGCCGGTCTCGGCATCGAGCGCGAGGGCGACCACGCGCGCATCCAGCGCCTGGGCCGGCTCCGCGCGACCGACGTGACGACCTCGCCCCACCCGGGCTTTCCCACCGACATGCAGGCGCAGTTCATGGCGCTGATGTGCGTGGCGGCGGGCAGCAGCGTCATCACCGAGACCGTGTTCGAGAATCGCTTCATGCACGTGCCGGAGCTCGGCCGTATGGGCGCCCGCATCGAGACACGCACCAACACCGCCATCGTCGAGGGCGTTCCGCAGCTCTCGGGCGCCTCGGTGATGGCCACCGACCTGCGGGCGAGCGCTTCACTGGTGGTCGCCGGGCTCGCCGCCGAGGGCGAAACGATCGTGCGGCGCGTCTACCACCTCGACCGCGGCTACGAGGCGATCGAGAAGAAGCTTGCCGGTGCCGGCGCCGACGTGACCCGGGTCCAGGACGAGAGCGACCTGCCGTAGCGGCGGCGGCCTAGATCGTTCCGCTGGCGTTTTCGCAGTGCCCGCTACCGCTGCCGCTCGAGGTGCAAACGCCTACACCCGGAGCGATACACAGAAGGGGGCAGGGGACGATGCAGCGCTCGCCCTGCTGCACGAGCTTCTCGAGCGCTGTGAGTGCCTCTTCGTTGTCGACGTTGGCCCAGACCGGACACCCGCACATCAAAGAGCTCGACACCTGTACCGTGCACTGGGGGCGATCGATCTCGGGCGAACACACCTGCGCTTCATTGAGCGTCTTCGCGTACTGCTCTTCGAGCGCGTTGCAGTCCGGTTCGCCACCCGAGCCGCCGCGTCCCGCGAGGCCGCCGCCCGTGCCCGCGAGGCCGCCGCCCACGCCACCCGTATCGCCGCCGACCCCGCCCGAGCCCGCCGAATCGCCGCCGACTCCGCCCGACCCACCGGTTTCCGTGCCGCCGGTGCTGCCGCCCGTGTTCATGCCACCGGTGCTGCCGCCCGTGTTCGTGCCACCGGTTTCCATGCCGCCGGTGCCCATGCCGCCGGTGCCCATGCCGCCGGTGCCCGTACCACCGGTGCCGGAACCCGAACCTCCCCCGGTGGACGACCCACCCGTCGACGAACCGCCGGTCGAGGACCCGCCCGACCCACCGTTCGCCGAGGAGCCGCCGCTTGCCGCCGCGCCCGCCCCCGCTGATCCGCTCGACCCCTTGCCGGCGGTGTTGTTGGGCTGCTGGAAGAGATCGTCGTTGCTGGCGCCGCCGCAGCCAACGGCCACGATGCAACCTGCCACGGCAAATGGCCAGATCTTGGTGCCCACAATTCACCAGTCTACCCCGGATCGCACTCCGCGGCTACGCTCCCGCGCCTGCCTCTAGTTTCCAATACTTCGCCTACTCATGACCGACAGTCCCGTTCTCACGATTGCGATTCCGAAGGGTCGCATCACTCGTCAGCTCGCACCGCTCTTTCAACGGGCCGGGATCGATGCCGCGCCGATCCTCGCCGACGATCGGCGGTTGATCCGCGAGAGCTCCGACGGGCGCGTGCGCTTTCTGCTCCTCAAGCCCGACGACGTACCGACGTACGTCGAGTTCGGTACGGCGGAGCTCGGTATCAGCGGGCGCGACGTCTTGAACGAGCGCGGCTACGACCTCTATCAGCCGGTCGACCTCGGGATCGGTCGCTGCAGGCTCGTGGTCGCCGGCCCGCCCGATCGGGTCGTCCCGCCGGTGCCGCGCGTGGCGACCAAGTATCCGCGCACCGCGCTCCAGCATTTCGCCGCCAAAGGCGTGCAGGCCGAGGTGATCTACGTTCAGGGCTCGGTCGAGCTCGCGCCACTGGTGGGGCTCTCCGATCTGATCGTCGATCTGGTCGAATCCGGGACGACACTCCGCGACAACGGTCTCGTGGAACTCGAAACGATCGCGACGATCTCGAGCGTGCTGGTCGCGAACCCGAGCCTCTACAAGCTCCGCCACGCCGAGATCGCGCCGCTGATCGCCGCGCTCCGCGCCGCAGCGGTCGCCGGCGCCTGACCTCACGCCGCGCGCCCGGTCATCCGTCGAGCACGGCCTTCGCTTCGATCTTCTTCAGGCCCTTCGGGCCGATGCCTTTGAGCCGCAAGAGGTCGCTGATGCGCTTGAAGCGACCACCGAGTTTTTGGCGGAGCTCCAGGATCGCGCGCGCGCGCTTTTCGCCGATTCCGGGGAGTTTCTGGAGGTCGTCAAGACCGGCGCGGTTGAGGATCACTTTGCCGTCCGCGGTGACGGCGCTTTCCGGCGGCGGACCTCCGTCGACGGGTGACGCCGGCGGTGCGGTTGCCGCGTCGTGGCGCGGTGGGCTGCTCGAGGCGTGAGGCGCGGGTGGGGCGGGGGCAGGCGCGGGCGGAGACGGGTGCAGGGGGCCGAGCCCCGCGGCGACTCGAGCAGCAGGGGTGCCGGAAACGGCGACGTTCACGAAGGAGCCGTGTGCCATCGAGGACGCGCCGATGGCCGCCAGGGCGAACATGCCGAGGAGCACGCCGGTGACCTTCAGCATCACCGGCGCCCACACGCTCTCTTTCAACCGGGCGACGGCGCGCCGCAGGGTGCCCCGCGCGACGGGAGTCGGAACCCGACTCCCGCCGCGGGGCGAGCGAGAAAGCCCCGTTGGTCCGCTCACGCGGACTCCGCGAAGCCGTCCTCGCTGTGTCCGTTGTCCGCTTTGCGGCCGAGCAACGTCGGCGAGCGGCTCTCGTCTCGCGGTACGTAGTCCCGCACGTGGATCTCGCCGCTCACCGGCACGGCTTCGAGCTTCACGTTGATCGAGCCGTCCTTGTTGACGAACGCGACGCCGATGCGCGTCCAGTACTTCTGCGTCCCACGCTGAGTGACGACGTAGGCAATCTTCATTTTCGCTTGGTCCATGGTTGTTCCTTTTCTCGCCCGCGGAGTGCGGGCGCGAGCCACCTCACTGCGAGCCGCGTGCCAGCTCGGGGTTCGGCGCGTTCGCGGGCGAAAAGGGGCTGGTGCGGGGGTGGTGCCCGGCCGTTCCTGCCGTGGCGTACGCCACGGCGGCCGCCAGTTTCGTGCACGCTGGAAGTGCGGCCGCTAGGGGGTCAGAATGATGATCGCCCCGTACGATGCACCGAGCCTTCGTGACGAAGCCGTCCGCCTTGCTGTCGAACCTCGGCCGATGCGCCGCCATTCTGACGATGGCCGCCTGCTCGAGTGCGACCGCCCCGCCCGCCGCGCCGTCCGCCGCGCCGCCGGCGCGCCCCCCGACACCAACCACGGTGACGCAGTCGAACCCGGGCGGCGACGCCGACGATCCGCATCGAGCAGCGCTCGAGCGGCTGCTAGCGTCGCCTTGGGGTGCGCGAAGCGACAAAGGCGACCAGGTGCTGGCGCCGTTGCCCGACTGGGAGAACTGGCGCCGCGTCCGCTACTACGGCTTCGACCACCTCGCCGGCTTTCGCTACGGCAAGGAGTACCACGCCGTCTCGGTCGCGCGCGTGCAGGAGCTCCCGCCGGGAACGATCGCGCGCAGTGAAACGTGTCTACGCGCGATCGAGGCTTGGGTGCGGCCGCAGCTCAAGGGATTCGAGGTGAAGCTCGGACCCATCGACAGCAAGCTCACGCGCTGGCGCGACCAGGCGCTCGAGATCCACACCGTGGATGGTTGGGTGAGCTGGGGCGTCGGAAGTTCCGATTTTTCCGCGGCGTGGACGGCGTACCCGGCGTACCCGAACGCGTGTTTGGTGTTCGGCATCGCGGTGCCGTGGCGCGACCAGCGGGAGCTCGCCGTCCGCGTTCGCGATCGCTTCGTCAGCGAGGGGCTGACGCTGCTCCAGGCGCTCACGCCGGACGTGCCGAAGACAGTCACCGGTCCCCCGAAACCGACGGCAGCGTTGTCCCCCTAGAGCGCATCTCGTAATTCGTCGAACGGTGCGGAGCTCTAGGCACCCGCGAAGCGGGTGAGGGGGAGAAAAATGGCGGAGCCATTTTTCCGGGGGCGGGACGCCCCCGGGGACAGAGCTAGAGCTGCGCTGCGAAGCAGCGCGCGTGGCGGAGCCACGCCTCGGAGTTGGCGAAGCCAATGACGAGCTATGCTCTAGCTTTTCAACGCAGCGCGACGAGCAGCGCGATCGCGTAGCAAAGAAATGCGAGGATCCACAGCACGGCGAGCCGCCGGCGGTTCGCGTGCCAACCCCAGTACGGCGCCAGCGGCGGAACAATCAGCGCGAGGAGCCCCCGCCAGCGGGGGCGATCTTGGGCGACCGTGGCGGACAAGGCGACGTGGGTGGTGACGAACGCCCCGAGAAGTAGCGCTGGGACAACTATCGGGAGGAGGTTCATCAACACGCGAGGCCGGGAGAGGAGTAAACTCTTACGATCGAGGTTACGCCATGCGGATCCACTTCTTTGCTCCTAGCATCATCCTGTTCGCGTTCGCCACGCTTGCTCTGCCGGGTTGCTTCACCGTTGGTGACGACGACGCGCCGAGCGACGACGATGACAGCTGCAGTTCGGATGCCGAATGCCTCAACGGCTTCAGCTGCCAGAACGATCGGTGTGTGGCGAACTCGGGTGGTACCGGCGGCTCTACCGGCGGCAGCGGGGGCAAGGGTGGCTCGTCCGGCGGTAGCGGGGGCAAGGGTGGTTCGACGGGTGGCGACGGTGGCACCGAAGGCGGCAGCGGTGGCAAAGGTGGTTCGAGCGGTGGCACGGGCGGTACCGAAGGCGGCACCGGCGGCACCGGCGGTACCGAGGCCGGTACGGGCGGCGACGGCGGCACCGGTGGTTCGAGCGGTGGCGCGGGCGGCACGACCGGTGGCACCGGCGGTTCGGGTGCCGGCACCGGTGGTTCGAGCGGTAGTTCGGCGACCACGCCGGCGAAGTTCTGCAACGCGCTCGCCAACGCCGGCGAGCCGGTAACGCTCATTCTCGACGTCGGCGGCGTGACGATCAGCGCGCTGACCGGCGCCTGCGCGCCCGACAGCGAGTGCATCGGCGTGCCGGTCGGTGTCGACGTGCCGGTATCCCTGTCGGATTCTGCGGGCCTGGTTTCGTCCGGGACCTACCCCGAGATTCCGAGTGGGGAAGAAATGGTCTTCATCTCCATGGTCGACACGGCCTCGGTTCCCACCATCGAAGGCTTTCCGGGCAACGGTATCTGCACCGATCCGGGTTCCTACGAAGGAACGGTGGCGCGGTTCTGTAACAAGCTGACCTCCGGTGGCGCCTCCGTCACGCTGACCCTGGACCTCGACGGCGCCACGGTGTCCGCGGCCACCGGCGAGTGCACGCCCATCGAAATGTGCCTCCCGATCACCAGTGGGACCGACGTTCCGATCGCACTCCTCGACGGCGCCGCGATCGTCACCAGCGGCACCTTCCCCACGATCCCGGCCGGTGTCTCGATGTTGTTCACGGCGGAGCTCGACACCGCGGGAACGGCTCCCACCATCACCGGCGGGCCCTACACCGGCATTTGCGGCAGCGCCGTCGCAGCGCGGCAGGTGGGCGCGAGCGGCGCGCGCAAGTCGGCTGACCGCAACTTCGTGTCCGCGCACGGTGCTTTCCAGGTCGTGGAGGACTCGCTGGTCCTCGACGCGGCCGCGCTCGGGGCCGCGGCCGGCCCCCGCCGCCTTGGCGTGAAATAGCCGAAATCAGGCCGAGCCGCCCGTTCACCTTGGTGGACGGGCGAGCGGGATGGCGTAGACTCGTGAAGCTAGGCGATGAAATACGGCTTCTATCTTGCCGCGGCGGCCGCGTGTGGTCTCGCGCTCAGTCTGCCGGGGGGCCTCGCCCGCGCCGACGGTCGGGCCTCGCGGCGCGACGTGATGGGCATCGCCGACGTCCGCCGGGGGATGAAGGGTTACGGCCTCACCGTGTTCGAGGGGACGAAGCCGGAGCGCTTCGAGGTCGAGGTCATCGACGTCCTCAAGAACTTCCGCCCCAAGCAAGAGATCGTCCTGATCAAGACCAAGCACCCCCGCCTGGACATCGCCAAGGTGGTGGCGGGGATGAGCGGAAGCCCGATCTACATCAACGGCAAGATGATCGGGGCGTACGCGTACGGCTGGACCTTCGGCACCGAGCCGGTTGCCGGCGTGACGCCGATCCGCACCATGATCGACGAACTCGAGCTCCCGCTGCCCGACAGCATCAACGGGTGGCCGCTCAAGTTCTTGCCCGGCCAGGGCTCGCCGAAGCGGAGCGCCGCCGGTGGCGCGCTCGGGCGCTACCAGGGTGACTTCGAGCGTTACGACCTCAGAGACCATTCGCAAAAGCTCGCGCAGAGGGTCGCGCCCGCCGGGCCTGCGGCCGTGACGCCGGTGGCGACGCCGCTGCTCGTCGGCGGGCTCACGCCCGGCGCGATCAAACTGACGCAGGAGCTCTGCGCGCCGCTCGGGCTCGAACCGCTGCAGGCCGGTGGTGGCAGTCGGACGCCGGAGCCGGACGCGCCGAGTCGCTACGAAGACGGAGGCGCCATCGGCGTCGAGCTGATCCGCGGCGACATGAGCGCCACCGGGCTCGGAACGGTGACGCGCGTGGAGGGAGACCGGCTGGTGGCGTTCGGCCACCCGATGATGGAGGCCGGTGTCACCGCACTCCCCACCGCGGTCGGCCGGGTGCTGTGGGTGCTCGCGAGCGAACAGCGGTCGTTCAAGATCGGAATGCCGGTTCGTTCGGTCGGGGCGCTGGTCAACGACCGCGTGGCGTCGATCGTCGTGTCACATTCGGCTCAGGCACCGGTCGTGCCGGTCAAGATGGCGATTTCCGGCGTTCCCGGTCAGCCGCTGTCGACCTGGAACTTCGAGGTCGCGCACGAGCGCTTCCTCACGCCCTCGTTCCTCGCCGTGGCGCTCGGCAGCGGGTTGCAAGCGGTGGCGAGCGAACACCAGGACGTGACCTGGGAGGCCACGAGCCGGGTCAAGATCCAGGGTTTCGGCGAGATCGAGCTGGAGGACTTCGGTATCGCGATCGGCGGTACGCCGGACGCGGGCGAGTTCTCGCGCTCCGCCGTGGTCCGCGCCGTCGGTTCGATCCTGAACAACCCCTGGAAACCCGTTCGCATCGAGAGCGTGGACGTGAAGGTGAGCCTTCGGTATGCCCGCGACCTCTATCGCTTGCGCGGTGCCGAGCTCCTGGCACCGGAGGTCGACGCGGGGGAGCCGGCGCGCATTCGGCTCACGCTGGTGCCGTTTTCCGGGCCCACGATCACGAAGACGCTCGCGGTGCCGCTGCCTGCGCACTTGGCCGGCCGTACCGTCACGCTCGAGATCACGCCCGGCTACACCGAAGAGCGCGACAAGGCCTCGCCGGATACCCTGGCGGAGCTGGTGCGAAACTTCGAGGATCCGGCGTATCCGCCGCAGTCGGTGGTGGTGAGCTACGCGTCGCCCCAGGCGACCGTCACCCATCGCGGGCGCATCGCATCGGAGCTGCCGCTCGGCGCTGTTGACGCGCTCCGGCCGACGTCGAGCAGCGTCGCGCCCGAGGCGTACATGGGCAACGTTCGTCAGGTCTTTCCGCTCGGCCAGTACCTGGTCGGTCGCGATCGGGTCAACGTCACCATTCGGCAGGTCATGCGCTAATGTCCCGCCTCCGTGAACTAGGCACCATGCAACGAACCACGTTCCGACCTCTCCTCCTCGGTCTTCTGCTCGCCGCCGTTGCGGCTCCCGCTGCGGCCGTCGGCACGCGGCGGTTCGTCCTCGACAAGGAGGCGGACTTCAAGGGCGGCGATCTCAAGGGTGTGGCCGTCGATTCGCGGGGCACGGTGCGCGCGGGGTTCAATCTCGGTGCGGTGCCGGTGCTCGCCGCGTCCACGATCTGGGCGGCGTTGCCGCAGAAGGACGGCTCGCTCCTGCTCGGCACGGGCAGCGAAGGCAAACTGCTGAAGGTCCAGGGCGGCGTCGTCACCGTGCTGGCGGAGACGAACGCCCTCGCCATCACCTCGTTGTCGCCCGCATTCGGCGGCAGCGTCGTGGCCGGCACGCTGCCGGAGGGCAAGGTGATGAAGTGGGACCGCGGGAAGCTGACCGAACTTGCCGCGCTCAAAGGCGCCCAGCACGTCTTTTCGGTGGCCTACGACGCGAAGAACAACGCCGTCTACGCCGCGACCGGACCGGAGGGAAAGCTCTTTCGCATCACGGCCACCGGTGAGGCGCAGGTCTACTTCGATGCCGAAGAGCAACACTTGATGAGCGTGGCCGTCGCTCCGGACGGCACCGTGTACGCCGGCGCCAGCGACAAGGCGAAGCTCTACCGCCTCACCGGGCCCGGACGGGCGAGCGTGCTTTACGATTTTGCGCGTACCGAGGTGCGCGCGATCGCGGTCGACGCGAAGGGCGCGGTCTATGCGATCGCGAACGACCTGAAAACCGGGTTCACCGTGCCGACGCGCCCGCCCAAGAACCAGGAGACGCAGCCGGCAGGTCCCTCCGCCGGTCAGAAGTCAAAGGGGAAGGGCACGCTCTATCGCTTTACCGCCGACGGCAAACCGGAGCGCCTCTACGACAGCGACGAGGAACACCTGACCAGCCTCACGCTGAACGACGAAGGCCGACCGTTCGTCGGGACCGGCGTCGAAGGTCGCGTCTACACCGTGGACGACGCGCACCGCATCGCGCTGGTCGCCGACGTGGACGAACGGCAGATCGGCGCGCTGGTTCTCGCCGGCGCAACCCGGTTCGTTGCCGGGAGCGACCCGGCGGTCCTCCACCCGGTGCGCGGGGTCGGCGGCGCCGACGCGGTGTGGACCAGCAAGGTGCTCGACGCCGGTCTTCGCGCGCGCTTCGGCCGCATGAGTTGGGAGACGACCAAGCCCATCGACGTCTCCACGCGGAGCGGCAACACGAAAGAGCCCGACGACACGTGGAGCGCTTGGAGCGCGGACAGCGCGGCTCCGGGCATGGTGGCGAGCCCCGCCGGCCGCTTCCTCCAGGTGCGGGCGCGTTTCGCCAAGGATCAGGCCGCCGAACTGTCGGCGCTCGAGATCGCGTTCGTGACCGACAACCTCCGCGCCACCGTGGACGAAGTCAGCGTGCGCCCGCGCCGCGAGGGCAGCGACGAGCTTCGTACGTCGGGCGGCCCGGTAGCGAAGAAGCCGGACGCCAAGCTCGCGCTGTCGTGGAAGACCGACAACCCCGACAAGGACGAGCTCCGCTATCGGCTTCAGTATCGGCTGGTCGGCACCACCACCTGGTACGACCTCACGCGCCGTGAGGAGATCCTCACCAAGGAAAGCTACGACTGGGACACGGCGACGTTGCCGGAAGGCCGCTACCGCGTGCGCGTGGTTGCCACCGACGAACTCTCGAATCCACCCGACTTGGTCACGCGCGACGACGCGGAGAGCGGCATCGTGTTGGTCGACAACACGGCGCCCCGCGCCGAAGGCCTGCGTCTCGTCAACCGGCGCCTGCAAGGCGTCGCGCTGGACGGTGTCGGTCCGATCCAGCGCATCGAGGTGGCGCTCGCCGGGACGGACGAATGGACTCCGTTTTTCCCGACCGACGGCATCTTCGATGAGGCGCGCGAAGAGTTCGACTTCGACGTGAGCCCACTCGTCACGACGGGACCCGCCTTGCTCGCGATCCGCATCTTCGACGACGCGAACAACTTCGTGATCCAGAACGTCGCCGTGAGGTAAGATGCGGCGACGATCGCGCGCGCTCGGGTGGGTTTGCCTCGGGCTCCTCGGGAGCGCGGTGATCGAAGCGTGCGGCGCGTCCGATGCCGAGTCGCCCTCGCCGGGCGGCGCCGGCGTCGGGGGTTCGGCCGGGGTCGGCTTGACGGACGCGATGACCGTCGACGCCCCGTCCGAAGGAGGCGAGGCCGGGCAGGGCCGCCCGGACTACAACCCGCTCTGCGGCATCGCCGGCGACGGCTGCGTGCCGGACGATGCGCAGGCGTGCTCGGGCCATCGCGCCGGCAGTGGTGGGCAAGCGAGCGGTGGAACGGCGGGTTCGGCGCCGGCCACGGGCGGTAGCGGAGCGGTCAGTGCCGGCGGCTTCGCGGGAGAAACGTCGGCCGCCGGTGAAGCCGGGGCAGGCGGTGAAGGCGGCGAAAGCGGGCAGGGCAACGGCGGCGAGGGCGCCGGGGTCGCCGAGGGCGGCCAATCCAGCGGTGGAACGGCGGGTCGCGGCGGCACCGGCGGGAGCCTCCCGGACGGTGCAGTGCCCGTCTACTCGTGCCAGGTGCAAAGTTCGCAAGGCGAGCCGGCTTCGGTGTGCCTCGAGGCCGGCGCCGGCGACGTCGACGATCCCTGCCTCGGCGGCGCCGATTGTCGGCCCGGGCTCGCGTGCGTCGGCAAGGTTGCAGGGCGCTGTCGCCCGTACTGCTGCGAACACGACTCGTGCCGCGAGGCGGGAACTCAATGCTCGATCGAGCCGCTCGTCGCTGCCGGCGCGCTCGCGGGCGAGGAGCCGGCAAGCGTGCCGGTCTGCGTTCCGGCCATCGATTGCAGCCTGGCCGAGGATTACCCCTGCGGCGAGGGCCAGGTGTGTAGCTGCCCCGAGGGGACGGCGTGCCTCGTGGTCGACAGCGAGGGGACGACGAACTGCGCGCCGCCCGGCGACGGTACCGAGGGCGAAGCGTGCCCCTGCGCCTGGAACCACGTCTGCTCGCAGGGCACGAACCAGTGCGTCAAGCTTTGCCAGACGGCCGCAGCGACCGCCGACTGCGGCAGCGGCCGGTGTCAGGCGTCTCCCGCTTTGCCGCTCGGCTGGGGGATCTGCGTCGGCTATGCCCCGGCTGACGGGGGCTGAGAAGCCGCCGCGATGCGCGTTCACCAAACGAAGCTCGAGATCAGGACCACGGGGCGCGGCTTTTCCAACGTGACCGCCGCCGTCGAGGCCGCCGTGAGAGAGTCGGGGATCGTGACGGGGCTTTGCTCGGTCTTCATTCAACACACCTCCGCGAGTCTCGTGATCCAGGAGAACGCCGATCCGGCGGTCCTTCGCGACCTCGGCCGTTTTTTCGCCGACCTGGCGCCGGACACGCGGGATTGGGAGCACGACGACGAGGGCCCGGACGACATGCCCGCCCACGCGAAATCCGCCCTCACGCGCAGCTCGGAGTCGATTCCCGTCGTTCGTGGCCGGCTCGGACTGGGCACCTGGCAGGCGCTCTACGTGATGGAACACCGGGCGCGAGCCCACACGCGGTGTCTCGTCGTCACCGTGCAGGGTGAGTGAGTGCTCGACCTGCGCGTCCCCACCCCGAACGGCTGGCTGCCGGCCGTGCTCGCCGATTTCGACGCCTTCCTGGTCGACCATGCCGCCTGCGAGAAGAAGGCCTTCTCGACCGGCGTGTCGCTCATCTCGTCGTACCCCAAGGAATCACGGCTGGTCGAAGCGCTGCTCGATTTTTCCCGCGAGGAACTCGAGCACTTTCAGCGACTGCACGCGATCCTGGTCCAGCGCGGCCTCACGCTCGGGCCGGACGAAGTGGACGCCTACGCGCGCAAGCTCGGCTCCCACATCCGCCCGAGCGGCCGGGACAAGCTCTGCGACCGTCTGCTCGTCGCCGGCATCATCGAGGCGCGTAGCTGCGAACGGCTGCGATTGCTCGCGGAAACGCTGCCCGCGCACCACCCCGATCTGGCACCGACGTACGCCGATCTCGCACGCGCCGAGGCTCGGCACCACGGGCTGTTCTTTCGCCTGTGCCGCGACCACGTCGGCCATGCGCAAGCGTCATCGCGGGCTGCCGAATTGCTGGACCTCGAGGCCGAGCTCGTGGTCACGCTACCGCTCCGGGCGCGTGTGCACTAGAGCAAGTCTCGTCATTGGCTTCGCCAATTCCGAGGCGTGGCTTCGCCACGCGCGCTGCTTCGCAGCGCAGCTCTAGCTCTGTTTCTGGGGGCGTTCCCGCCCCCGCACCGGCAGGTATGCCGGT